>ENA-UERM01000386-UERM01000386.1-human-gut-metagenome-genome-assembly--contig:-NODE-386-length-36618-cov-10.617526_pt1 | contig 36618 bp, 38 predicted proteins | sample MGYA00242983_ERZ507983 | MGnify/ENA primary metagenome ERZ507983 (study PRJEB26167, sample SAMN06115432) | human gut metagenome | host: Homo sapiens | place: China:Shanxi | collected 2015-04-29...
TGCCGGAAGTTACTCCGGCAAAGTCGATAACTCCCTCAGTACTTCCTGCAGTCAGATCGGGCAAGACAATATTCACATGTAGAAGTTTCATCAATCAAAGGAAATATTGAAGATATTGCTGGTATACGTGTGATTTGTCATTATATTAAAGATATTTATCGTATGTCTGATCTTCTTTTAAGACAAGATGATATTCATTTATTAAAGATTAAAGATTATATTAAAAATCCTAAAGAAAATGGTTATCGTAGTTTACATCTTGTTGTAGAAATACCTGTTTATCTTGCTAATGAAAAAGTTATGGTTCCTGTAGAAATCCAAATACGAACGATTGCCATGGATTTTTGGGCTACTTTAGAACATCATTTAAGATACAAAAATGATAAAGAAATTTCTGATGATATTCGTAATCGTTTATCAGATTGTGCTAAAAGCATTACAGATATTGATTATGAAATGGAAGATATACATAATGAAGTCTTTGGTCATCATAAAATCTAAAAGCTAACGCAAAACCGTTAGCTTTTATCATATAATTATTTAATTAAAACAATAACGAATTCCTGCTCCTTTACTTCTTTCTACCTTTATCATATCATTTTCATCAATATCATCATGTCAAAAAAAATCGACCTCTTTATAGTGGACTATCTGTCCAATGACAACCTTTATATACCATGCTACTATCATTTAAAAAAACAAAAGGAAAGGATGGTATTTTTATGGTTGATATGATTGAAAAAAATGAAGTTGTGCAGTTCAAAGATGGAAATTTTGTATTAGATGTAAATGTCTCTTCTAGTGGGGAAACAGTATGGTTAACATTAGATCAAATGAGTAAGCTTTTTAACAAAAATAAGTCTACTATTTCTAGACACATAGCTAATATTTTTAATGAAAAAGAATTAAACAAAAAGAATTCTGTTGCAAAAAATGCAACTCAACTAAAAAGATATGACCCTCGTACTAAGAAAGACAGAATCGCTGTAGTCGATGTTAATTATTACAATTTAGATGTTATTATCTCTGTAGGTTATATAGTTAAATCTAAACAAGGAATTCTTTTTAGAAAATGGGCTAATAGTATATTAAAAGAATATCTTTTAAAAGGTTATGCTGTTAATGATCGTCATTTTCAAGATATTGATTACGTAACAACAATGCTTGATCAATATAGAAATGCAGGTGGACAATTACCGAGTAGTATTTCTATGTTAGAATTTCTAAAAGCTTATCAAAGAGGCTTTAAGATTCTTGATGATTATGATCATCATCATTTAGAGGTTCCTGTTGGCCAAAAAGATACTTATGTTCTTCGTTATGATGAGTGTATAAATCTTATACATAATACGATGTTTGAAAATAGAGGAGATTTATTTTCTATTGAAAGAGATGATTCTTTTAAAAGTAGTATTTCAACGATTTATCAAAGTTTTGGAGAGATTGATTTATATCCAACTTTAGAAGATAAAGCAAGTGCTTTACTGTATTTTATTGTTAAAAATCATAGTTTTATTGATGGGAATAAAAGAATTGGAGCAACTATTTTTCTTTACTTCTTAAATCAGAACAATGCTCTTTATAAAAATGGTAAAGAAAGAATTAATAATGATGCTCTTGCTACTCTTACTATCCTTGTCGCAAGTTCTAGACCTGAAGATAAAGAAATTATGATACAACTTATCAAAACTATTATTAAATAAAAAAAATAAGGAATCGCTAGATTCCTTATTCAATATAGATAGTAGAACTATTTTCTACTTGTTTCATATCTGCTTTTGGAACAGATAAACGAAGAACGCCACCTTCATATTTAGCTTTGATATCTTCTTTTGGAATATCTCCTAAATAGAAGCTTCTTGACATATTTCCAACATATCTTTCTTGTCGGATATAATGTCCTTGTTCATCCTTTTCATCTTTATCCAATCCCTTACTTGTTGAAATTGTTAAATAACCATTTTCATAATTGATATTGATATCTTCTTTTTTAAAGCCTGGAAGATCAATATCTACTTCATAGGTATTATCTGTTTCCCTTACATCTGTTTTCATCATATTTCTTCCATGTTTTCCATATAATAGATTTTTCTTTCCAAAAAAATCTTTATCCATTTCATCAAAGAAATCATCAAATAAATTTTCTGTAAATAGACTAGGCATCATCATAAGTCATTACCCCTTTCAATCTTGATACTTAGTTTTGCATCGTTGTTTCAAGCGGTGTTAACTTTGAAACTAGGTTCTTTATTAATCCCTTTCCTAATTTCTAAATACATTATAGTTCTTACTTTTAGCACTGTCAATAGGCAAGTGCTAATTTTTTGTAAAAATTTTGTGAAGCCTTGATTTTACGGGCTTCACAGGAATTTTTCACTTGCTTTCGCACTCAATTTTCTTGATTTGACCACATTTTTACGACAAATTCTTGGAAAAATATATTCGTCTGATTTTCTTACCACATTTTACGACAACGACTTATGGTTTATACCACAGCAGGTACAGTTTCTGGCAGGTTCATTTTAGACATCTCATTCTCCACATGAGACTTCTCTGCAATATGATTGTAGACATTCATTGTGATCTGTGCATCTGAATGGCCCATCACATACTGCATAACTTTGGGATTGACATTGTTCTCACCCAATCTGGTACATCCCGTATGACGAAGGGTATGCGATGAAATAGGAGGCATCAACTCCGGCTCTCGCTTCTCTTCTTCTGCCAATTTGCTTTCTTTTTTATTATAGGCATTAACAATATTTTTCAGAAAGCTGTTCACTCCCGCTGGCATAATCGGACGTCCATGCTTTGTATTAAAGATGAATCCACTGCGTCCACCTACATGGATCTCCCGGTTCTTCATGTCCACATCTGACCAGGTTAAGCCGATGGTTTCACTCACTCTCAGGCAAGCCCCAAACATAACCTGCATCATTGGAAGATGAGGCTTATACACATTACTCTGTTCAACAAATTCCAAAAGTTTTTCCTGCTGTTCCAGTGTCAGTGCTTCCTTCTCTTTTGCCGGAGCCCCATAATCTCCAAGTGTTCCTGTTACCGGATTCTTACGGATAATCCCATCTTCCACTGCCAGTTCAAAACTGGGATTCAATAAGCCATAAAGACCTTTGATCGTACTGTGTGCCAGTCCTTCATCTGACAATGCAGAAAAGAACGTCCTTACGTGAGATGTCTTAAAATCCACAACACGTAGCAAAACTTAAATTCACTGCATTTTTCCTCTTTGGCAAAAGGAAAAGCACTGTAAAACCCATAATCCAACGGTTTTCAGTGCTTTTTTCATATTACATTATTGAATATCCCTCATTCTGCCTATATAAGTGAAACTTAGCGAAACTTAAATTAAATCTCTTTCAGACAATTCAATTTGGATATTCACCGACTGTGGATTATTTCTCAGTGCACCAGTTTCCAACTTACCGCCTGCTGCCTTGCATCCACAAATCTCTTATAAATACCTTCCTGTTTCATTAATTGCTCATGTGTTCCCTGCTGTGCAATTCTTCCTTTTTCAACAACCACAATCTGGTCTGCATGTCTGACTGTTTTTAATCTGTGGGCAATCATAATAATCGTTTTTTCCTTTGTAAGTGCATCTACTGCATCCATCAGATCCTTTTCATTCTCCGGATCAACATTTGCCGTTGCTTCATCCAATATGACGATTGGCGCATCCTTCATAATCGCTCTGGCTATCGAAATACGCTGCTTCTCACCACCGGAAAGTGTGGCTCCTCCTTCTCCGATCACTGTGTCATATCCATTCGGAAGTTTGCTGATGAAATCATGACAACATGCTTTCTTCGCCGCTTCCACCACTTCCTCATGACTTGCATCCTGGCGTCCGAATTTAATATTATTCTCAATGGTGTCTGCAAACAAATACACCGACTGAAACACAAATGAGAAATTACTCATCAGACTGTTCATGCTGTAGTCTTTTACATTCACACCTCCAAGTGTCACTTCCCCGGAATCCACATCCCAGAACCTGGCAATCAGATTGCAAAGTGTTGATTTTCCTCCACCAGATGGTCCAACGATTGCTGTCGTCGTTTTCTGCGGAATAGAGAGCGATATATCATCAATGATCTTCCGTTTGTCATAAGAAAACGAAACATTAGAAAGTCTGATATCGTAATTTTCCGGCTGTATTTCTTTACCGTCGATATCCATGGTATCCAGCTCCAATATTGCATTTGCTTTATCTACACATACGCTTACCACATGTAAAAGAGATGAATAATTTCCTGCACATTCCAGACTGGCATAAAGCATAAATGCTGAAATTGTCATACCGATCGCATAGACCGCACTCATAGTTCCATTAATATAAAAATATGCACTGCAAGCCACGATCACAGCACCTGTAATTTTGGTTATCACACTTTGCAGAAAATGATAGGGCACAAACACCATTTCCATCTTTGTATTGATCTTTTCACATGCTTCATTTGCATCATTTAATCTTTTCGCCTGTTTCCCAAGCAAGTTATATGATTTAACTTCTGATATTCCCTGCAGATACTCCATGATCTGGTTTACAAGCTCCATATCGCATACCACTTTTTGCTCTGAATCTTTTTTACCCGCATTCTGCATCACAGAATTGACCCCAAAGAAAATAAGTACTCCTGCTGCAGCTATCAGTCCAATTCTCCAGTCAAAAATAAACAGCATAAGAATGATCATTGATGTTTCCAGAATTCCCTGCATTGTCAGCATAACCACTCTCGCAGCCACATCGCCAAGTATTTCCATTGTATTGGTTGTAATGGAAGAAATTTCCCCGATACTATTGGAATTGAAATACCCCATCGGCAGATATCGCAGATGTTCTGCAATCTTGATTCTCATAAAAGCACTTGCATTATATCCTCCCTCTGTCTGAAGCACTGTAGAGTATCTCTTGCAGATTACGTCGACTACAATTGCAAGAACCATAATCGCAACGGAGCCTCCAATATATTTTCCTGTCGGTTTCCCACTCAGCAGACCAATCAGTATGTACATAATAGCCGGAATCTTCATTGCTGAGGCAAGAGCCTCTATGAGTCCGATCACTATCGACAGTTTAAATTTATTGCCATTTTCCCTGCCTGAAAAACGAAAGAATTTTGCCAGAATCCCAAACATATCATTCTCCCTCCTTCACCGTATCTTTTACAGAAATATGGGCATTCCACATTTCCTTATAAAGCGGGCATGACACCAGAAGTTCCTCATGTGTGCCATGTGCTGTTACATTTCCATCATTTACAACAAAGATCTGGTCACTGTCCTTAACAGTAGAAAGTCTGTGTGCTATTACGATCAGGGTCTTCCCTGCTACCAGTTTTGCGATAGAATTCTGCAGAATTGCCTCATTTTCCGGATCTGTGTAGGCAGTTGCCTCATCAAGGATCACGATCGGAGCATCCTTTAACATTGCTCTTGCAATGGAGATACGCTGCCTCTCACCACCTGACAGATGTCCTCCTGCACCTCCTACAACCGTATCAAATCCATTCTCCAACTGCATGATAAATTCATAGCATCCACTTTTCTTTGTCACCTCGATGATCTGTTCATCTGTAGCATCCGGATTTCCCTGTCTGATATTTTCACGGACTGTTTCATTAAACAGATAATTGTCCTGTGCAACATATGCAATTTTCCGATTAAAATCTGCAAATGCCAGTTCTTTGACATCAACTCCACCGATTTTGATGCTTCCGGAATCCACATCCCACAGGGACGCAATCAGCTTTGCGATGGTCGACTTGCCGCTTCCGGAAGGTCCTACGATTGCATTTACCGTTCCTGCTTTCAGCTCCATAGTTACTCCGTGCAGGATTTCTTTGTCGTGATAACCAAATCTGACATCTTCAAGAGTAACGGAGTTATCTTTTGGAACACTTTTACTTTTCTCTGGACGTTCAAGCTCCGGCTGTTCCAGAATTCCTGCCACTTCACCAACAATCACTCCGATCTTGCCAAGATCATCTGTATAGGAACCCACTGTGATCAACGGTCCAACGATTCCAAGTGATAAAATAATGCAGATGACAAAATCTGAAATCGCAAGTGTTCCATTGGCTACATAATGTGCCCCAAACGGCAATACCGTAAGAAGCGTATAAGGTGTGACCACCATCATCAGTCCATGAAAGATCGAGCACCGTTTCATCCAGGAAATAAAGGAATCTGCATAAGCCATAGCCGCCTTTGTAAATTTTGCATAAGAACTTTCTGTCTTTCCAAATGCCTTGATCACTTCGATTCCGTCAATATATTCCACTGCCGCATCATTCAGATCTTTTGTTGTCTGAACCGTTCTCTCGAAGCTTGGTTTATAATCCAGCATCATTCCAAAATAGGAAAGAAATCCCACTATAACCGGCACCAATGACCAGAGTGCCAGTCTCCAGTCTGTCAGGAAGAAATAAATCAAAATCACAATCGGTGCCAGCAGATTGGACGTGAATTCCGGGACAATATGCGCCAGTGTTGTCTCGATACTGTCGATTCTTTCCACCATAATATTTTTAAATGTACCGGAAGGTGTGCCTTTCACATAGCCAAGAGGTACCCGCGCCAGCTTGTCACAGCAGGATTTTCTTATATTTGCAAGTACTGCAAACGTTGCTTTATGTGACAATGCTGTCGAAAGTGAATGAAGCAGTTCTGCAATGATAAACGATAATGCAATCAGAACCGCTTTTGCAAGATATATTTCAAACTCCTTTTCACCATTTAAAAACAGCTTTACTACATCTGCAATAATAAAATACGGCAAAATCTTAAAAATCACATTTCCTATTGCAAGTAACACACTCCACACATAGGCAATTCTTTTTTGTCCGGCCCACGTCAGGATCCAGCTGACTGCCGACTTCTTTTTTTCTTTCACATCTTTTCACTCCTTACGTTCGTTTTATTGTTTCGTTTTATTATTTTACCTTCTGTTAGTTCGCACTAACCAACATATAATAAAATAGGTGGTCTACTGGCATCAACCACCTGATATTATTATCCTGTCTGAACTTTATTCAGAAATCCAGAACCTGCAACACACATAACCTATTCAGAATTCCTGCATCAGTTATACTGGAAATTCAATATTCCACAATCGTTCCCAGCCACCTGTATTAAATTCTTTCAGTTGATGTACATTTTTCTTTGCAGTCTCCCTGTCTATATCATGCTCAATGATCTGAAATACTGATGAAAAAAATCCCGTATAGATCATATGCATAAGGCTTTCCTCTACAATCGGTATTTTTACACCGTTCTCTTTCATCTTTTCCATATAATTCAGGCTGGACTTCATTTCCCGCTCTACCATATTGTGTATGAATAATTCAAATTTTCCACTGTCTCCGCATTTCAACAATAATCTGAAATTATCATAATGATCATAGATATAATCAACCATCTGCTCCATCCCATCACTGGATGTATCCGACATATTCCTTGTCTGATCACTGGCAGAAAGCTTTTCAAACTCCTCAACGATCTGGTCATAAATCTGATAAATATGTTCCATATAAGGATCCGTCAGTGCATCAAAAAGTGCCTCTTTCGTCGGATAATATTTGTAAAATGCGCCAGTAGTAAGTCCTGCATCTTTTACAATATTTCTTAAAGATGCTCCTGTCAAACCATCTTTCAGAAAATGTTTTCTGGCTGTATCTAATATGTTTTTCTGTGTATCTTCTGCTTTCGTCGACATTCTTTTCGTATCCTCTAAACTTCTTTTCAAAATATAACAGTGCTATATAACACTGTTATATTTTAACTCATTACAGGAATTTGTCAAGTCTTGGTGTTTCAATTTTTTATTTTCCTCGTGTATTCAGTTTCCACTCCGCAGATGCTTTCTGCAGTTTTACAAGTCTGTTCTATTCAGACAGATTTTCTGTTCCTCAGATCGTCGTTGCTCTGCTGAAGCGATTGATTCAGCTTCTGCGTTTCGGACAATTCGGTTGTCAGACACTGAATTCCTACGGTTGATTTCCGAACTTCTTCTCGCAATCTCTGCCTGTCGGACAAGATCGTCTGTTTCTCTTCTTCCAGCATCTGTATCTGCTTTTTCTGTGTCCGCATGAACTCTTTCGCTCTCTCGAAACTCTGCATTAGAAGATCTTTTTCTACTTTGAGCTTGATCGGTGATTCCTCCGGCAGCTGCGATGGCTGTGTCAAGTTCTCTGTAATAATTTCTAAGTTCTTCGGCTGCTCTGCTTTCTCTGATTTCAATATCTCTGGATTTTTTCCTATTTCTATCAAATTCATTCTCTAGTCCCTCCTTGCTGATATCCAGATGAAATGTTTTTGACAGATTGCTGTCTCTCACCTTCTTCCCATCCTGGTTCTGAAAAGTAATGTGCTTCCGTTTCTCTGTCCAATTTACATTCCATCCAAACTGTTTCATTTTTTCCTTAAACTTTTCTTTGCTGATACAATTTTCCAGTGCTTTTAACACTGCCATTGCACAATCCGCTACTAAGCTGTCTTTCACCTGCTGATGGAACAGGTTATATTTATCTTTGCTCCATGCAATGACTTCCCCTTTTTCAATCTGGCTTCTTATTCTTGAAATGGTGATTACTCATTACCGTAAAATTCTTAGTTCTCTCTACACGAAAAATCTGTGCCATTCTATCTCACTTCCTTTCCAGACAGAAAAAGACGCAAGCCACATTTCTATGACTCACGCCTTTCTCTGCACTTCATTATTAAATTGAAAATTTCTATTCTTCTTTCCTTTGTTCTAACAATTCTCTCGCATTTGCAATAGCAAGGGATAGCTTCTGTTCTAAAAGTTCTTTTGGAGGCATTTTGGTCATATACTGTCCCACATGAATATTTCCATGATCCAATTGCATTAATTCTATAGTTTCCTGTGATTTTTCTGCACATAATATAAGTGCAACCGGACTTTCTTCACCTTCCACTCTTTCATTCTTTTCCAGCCATCGCAAATACAGCTCGACTTGTCCTTTATCCTGCGGTTCAAATTCCCCAAGCTTTAGTTCAACAAGAACCAACCTTCTCAAGCCTCTATGATAGAATAATAAATCCATATAGTAGTCCTTGCCATCCAGTACAAAATGTTTCTGTCTTGCTAAAAATGCAAAATCCGATCCCATTTCCAGAATAAATTTTTCTAATTCTGCAAGAATAGCATTTTCTAAATCTTTTTCACTATAAGTATCACGTAAACCGAGAAAATCAAGCATATATGGATCTCTGTAAAAAAGATCCAGACTCATTTTTCCATCATCTCGTAATTCCGCAATTTCATTTTTAATCGTTTCTTCTGGTTTCTTCGATATTGCAGTTCGTTCATAAAGCATGGATTTTTTTCTTTCACGCAGTGTTCGCACTGATCAGTTTTCCTGCATACACATTGCAGCATAAAAATCTCTTTTTAACTCATCTTGTATTGGCAGAATCTCTACAAAATGCGACCAGGTCAATTGTTGCGACAATGTCGCAACTTTTTCGAAGTCAGGAAATTCCTGATAAAACTTAATCATTCTTGAAATTGATGTTTTATCAAATCCCGAACCATACTCCTGTTCCAGCCGTTTACTGACTTCTGCAACAACCTTTTTTCCATACTCAGGCTTATTATTTCCAGTTAACTCCACACTAAGTCTTTTTCCAATTCCCCAATTAAGAGAAATAATGGCATCATTCACAACTTTTTTTATACTATTTCATAATCAAAACCGTCGCCAGAATACAGACGAATCCAATCAACTCTGCCGGTGTAAAAACGGAATTCAGCCAGACCGCTGACAGGCACGCCGCCGTCAGCGGTTCCAGGCAGGCAAGCACCGAAGCGCGCACCGGTCCCGTCAAAGAAACTCCCTTTAAAAAAAGAGTATACGCAACCGCACTTCCCAGTATCACAAGCACACCCAGATAAAATGCGGCATGACCGTCCAGCCCCGCCGGAACTTCCCAGATGCGGACGGCTCCCGATAGAAACACGCCGCCGATAAACATTCCCATCCCGGTTGCAGGAATACTTCCCCACTGCTTCACCGGATTTTTTGAAAGCAGGAAATACGCAGCTGCGCCGACACCTCCCATGATTCCCCAGAAAAGTCCCTTCGCCGTCAGTTCCATGCCGTCCAGTCTTCCTCCCGTCGCGATCAGCCAGACTCCAAAGAATGCCAGACAGATACAGAAAAACGTCCGTTTCGTGGGCAATGTACGTTCTGCCGCGCATACAAAGACCGCCACGAAGATAATCGATAAATTCTGCAGCACCGTCGCCGTTCCCGAATTGGTCCATTTGATTGCATTTAAGTACGCATACTGGGACAGCACCAATCCCAGAAACGAAAACAGCACCATCTGAGCCATCGCTTTCTTATCCTGAACCAGTGCCCGCACCGGCAATTTTCCCTTCGCAGCGGCAGCAAGCAGAAGAATCGTCCCCGCCCCCAGCATTCTAAGCGCCGTCACCCACGCCGCATCGATCGGGTAGGATGAAAACAGTGCCTCCCCGCATGTTCCCGAAAATCCCCAGCTAGTCGCACCGATCATGCAGCAGAGAGCGCCGAGGCGGGCAGACGAAGAAGGAACTTCTGTGGAATTTGATGCCTGTTTTTCTGTGGCATGATTCGACTCCTTGATGTTCATTTGATTCTTTCCATCTCTATTTCTTTTTAACATCTTTCATTTCTCCACTATTCTTTTATGAGTTTCGTTCTTTTTCATTGACTTTATCATTATATCGGTATTATCTTTATTTATATATAAAAATATCGGCTTATTTTTTCATTATATTGAGGTTATTATGATTACAAACTATCTTTCCATAAATTCTGACCGGGAGGAAAACCTGATTCGTATTTTCCCGGATTTTCCGGTTTCGGTGTACCGAACCGACTTTTCCGATCCGTCTTATCAGCTTGTGAGCTGGCACTGGCATGAAGATTTCCAGTTCTGCCTGGTCGAGCGCGGCGAGGTCTGTTTTCAGACGCCTGGTTCCAGATTCCCGATTTCGTCCGGCTGCGGTATTTTTTTAAACCGGCGGCTCGTCCACAGCGCTTTGCCATTGACGACGGATTCCTCCTACTACTGCATCAATTTTTCCCCGGCGCTTCTGACTGCTGCCAGCGGGGCTGCTTTGTCGGATGCGATGGTTCTGCCCCTTTTGAATGAGGAAACCTTGTCTTTTTTCCAGTTTGACGCCCTCACCCCCGACGGCTCTCTGCTGGCGGACTCCATCTGCCGTATTTTACAGCTTTCAGAGAATCACACACCTGAAAGCTCGTTTCAGGTATATGGTATCCTGTTTTCCCTCTGGATCATCGCCTGGCGCTTTCTCCGTCAAGACGAATCCACGTTCAATAAACGCGGTGATACTTCTGCCGCCAACAGCCGCCTGAAAGAGATTTTTCACTACTTGCAGGCGCATTACTCGCAGAAAATCACCCTGCGCGAGATCTCTGACGCAGTCTGCCTCTGTCCGGAAGAATGTGAACGTTTTTTCAAACGGATGACTGGCATCACGATTTTCCAGTATCTCCTTGAATACCGGATCAAAAAAAGCCAGGAGCTTTTGAACAACTCCCGCCTATCTATCGCGGAAATTGCCCAAAGCTCCGGCTTTACAACACAAAGCTACTATTCTTCCTGTTTCAAACGCCTGACCGGATGTACACCGGGGGCGTATCGTAAGCGGAAAATTTCTCTTATAACTTTTCTTTAAGGAATTGCTTCTTCTTGAAACTTCCTTAACCGTGTTCTCATCCGATTCTTTCCATACACAGCACAAACGAGACACTTTGCATCCCTGTTTTATCAGGGATTGCAGTTCTTACATGGTTCATATCCCTCTGCAATCACTTCATTGCGCGTACCGGTAAATTCCTGCCGGTTTGCCGCCTTCATCTGGGTGACAGATGTGCAGCTTGGAAGATGAAATTTTTTCGAGTTGGTATTGAGAATGTAGGTCTGAACCGTCGCGCTGCTTCCAGAGGATCCAGCGCCGCCTCCCGACGAACCAGCTGCTCCCGATCCAGCCGATTGATTCTGGCTGCTGCCATTTCCAGCCGTTCCCTGTCCGGCTGTGCTTCCCGCACTTCCAGAACCGTCCGCCCAGCTTTCTCCTGTCGCATAATCGATCGCAATACCCGGCTGGACATTATAGACGTACACGCAGAACAGCACTCCCTCGCCCTGATCCTCGACGGATTCCGCCTCCATCAGGACGCCGGAGACAACCAGATTATTGCCCTCAAAAACCGGTGTCACGCGGTACATGACATGGTTTCCGGTTTCTTTCACGTAATCGGCTGTCAGATTTTCAAATGGCAGCATTCCCTGTACGTTCAGATAGCGGGTTCCGGTAATCAGGTTTTCGACATTGGCATTCTCCGCCGTAAGCTGGTAGCCGATCAGATGACAGCGGTTATAGAGATACTTTCCATCCACATTGTCATACTTCGCCGTATGCCAGCCCGTCGGCTTGACTTCCCCGATCGAGCCGCGCTTCTCCGTCGGCATCGTGTCCTGCGAGACCGAAGCATATGCCACGCCGCAGCGCCCCAGGCTGTCCAGATCACTGTAACTCTCAAATGATACATCCGTCAGGTCCGCATCGGTAAAATACGGCACATTTCCATTGACCGCCACATACGGCTGACCGGAATATGCCGGTACATCCGCCAGATTAAATGACGTTCCCGAAGCAGAAGATACACGGTTTCCACCATTTTCTGACGATGACACCGCCTGCGAATCTCCGTCCGCACTTTCCGCCTGATTTTCCTCCGCGCTGACACTTCCGTTTCCATTCAGACTTTCCTCTGGAATCTCCTGCGCGCACGCTGAAACAGACAGCATCGCCGCTGCAGCCAGCCCCAGAAGCCACATTTTCAATTTTCTCATATGAATTTCTGCCTTTCCGTTTAAGCCTATCCCTTTCAGAGCCATGTAGATTTGCGCGTTCTGGCGCCTGATTTTCAGGTGCAGAACCGGCTCTTTTTTATATTTGACTTGTTTTTTATGTTTTTCTTACTCTTTTATATTGTACTTACTTTTTATGTATATTTTTTACCTGCGCACATACCGCTCTTCTGTGATTTTCTCATGCGAGGAACCCGCATATTCCTGCGTTTCTGCCAGCTTCCAGCTGCCCAGATCCATCTTAAAATACATATCTGCCGGATAATCCCGGTTCCAATGACAAAGAATCACTTCTTCGATCCGGCTCTCATACGGAACAACATCCTTGTTCTCGACAAAACAGTACTCTCCCGGCCCCGCCTTTTCCAAAAACGCTTCATCTGCCTGAATCTGCCCGGATTGTTCCTGTTCTTTTGACATATTTCCATTCACCTGTAAAAACTGTTTCTGGCTGTATGCATTCATCCACAGTTTTTTCCCACCTGTCAGCTCTAGAATACGCTTTCTAAGCACGCGGTCCTGGCTCTGCCGTCTGTGATTGAACATCATGCCGTTCTGATTATCCACACATACAATTATCTTCATCTCTCTTTTTCTCCCTTTTTCTGTCTGCTGTACGCTTCATGTTTCCCAAGGAATCAAAGCAAGCGTCAGCTCCTCCATCCAAGTCCGCAGATTGGGACGTCTGACTGCCAGCGTATTGACAATCACCGATCGTACACGCACTGGCATCGTTTCTCCTTCTTTTACCAGCCTGCTCACATCGTTTATGACATAAAAATTGTCATTCTCATATCCCAGATACATCATCACATGTCCCGGAAAATATAGAAGTGTGCCCGGTTCTAATGCTCTTAAAATCTGCTCTTTTTCTGAGCAGCACCGCCCCGCCAGCTCTATTTTTCTAACTGGCATCTGCAGCTGACCGGTCGTATTGCGAGGCAGGATCCATCCAAAACAGCGGTACACTTCCCGGATATAGGAAGAACAATCCCGGCTTTCCAGCATCCCGCCCCAGCCGTAACGATCTCCCAGGCACTTGAATGCCTGTTTAAGAATCCCACCGGTTGTCAGATTCAAATACCCCACTGATACATCCCGGCTCATCGGAATCAGTCCTTTTTGCCGGAAGAAACTGCCATCCGGGGCGCGGCATGGAAGCCAGACGATGTAATTATTCCAAGACAGTCTGTTCTGTACCCTCTGTTCTGCCTGTGCTTCTGTTGTCTCTATTAGCGCTCCTGTCCCTTTTATTCTGTTTGTTTCTATTGTTTCTTTTATCTCTGGAATTCCTTCTTCCACGCACAATTCCAACACCGTACCCATCCGAAGCCGGTATGCACTGGTTCCCGGATAGACCGCACTTGCTTCCAGCCAGACCATGTCCCCTGTCACTACTAACGGATGGATCGGAAATGCCGCCATCAGCCATTCCGCCCGGTTCCGACAGACTGCCACCGACTCTGCCGATATCCAGCCCTCGCTGCATTCATTCCGGACATACAGATAACTCTCCTCCTGCACCGAACCCAAAATCAAAAGCGGTTCCCCGACCATACAGAGACAAAGTGCTGCCTCATCCCACTCCGGATCGGATGGATCCTCCTCATCGGCTAAAAAAGTCTCCATCGGAAACTGTTTGATCAACCCCTGTGAAATCGCGATTCCATATTTGATATGAACATTTTTATCCACGGAATTTTGAGCATCACGCACAGTCCAATTTATCCCCTGTATCCCAAATGATAAGAAATTTCCACACCATTTATCATAAACAACTCTCTCTTCTTTGGCAAAGGCTTCATTTTTCAAATCATGCATTTCCGTTCCAGATGTCCGTAAAATCCGTGCATTCAAATTTTCAATTTCTTCCGGCGTCATTTTTACTGTTCCTGGCGCATTTCCTGTGTCAATCCAATGTTCTACCCGGCATTGTTCCTTCGAAACATCTGGTGCGAATGATAAAAAAGACGATCTCATATGAACTGTTCCAAAACAGCCTGCTTAATTTTCGTATCTTTTATATGATGCATCTTCCTTTTTTATACACAATAAGGAATCGGCAGCCCCCCAGCTGGCGTCTCGTCGTTTCCGAAAGTGCCCCCAGCTGACTGACCAGCAAATCCATCAGATCCTCGCCGTCCATGGCATATCCACTCTAACTCACATTACTGATACTCAATCACATACCAAATCCAGAACTACCTCTTGCGTCTCACATTCCCACAAAAGGCATCTGCTTCCACGATTGAGTCCCCAGATTTAGTAATTCTCCGCATGAACCTCGAAATAAGCCTGCGGATGTGCGCATACCGGACAGACTTCCGGTGCTTTCTCGCCTACTACGATATGACCGCAGTTGCGGCATTCCCATACCTTCACTTCGCTCTTCTTAAATACTTCCTGTGCTTCCACATTGTGAAGCAGGGCACGGTAGCGCTCTTCATGGTGCTTTTCAATCTCCGCTACCATACGGAATTTCGCTGCCAGTTCCGGGAATCCTTCTTCCTCAGCCGTCTTGGCAAATCCATCATACATATCTGTCCACTCATAGTTCTCGCCGTCTGCAGCAGATGCCAGATTCTCTGCGGTATTTCCCAGACCGTCTAATTCCTTAAACCACATCTTTGCGTGTTCTTTCTCATTGTCTGCGGTCTTTAAAAAAAGGGCGGAAATCTGCTCAAATCCCTCTTTTTTTGCCTTGGATGCAAAATAGGTATATTTATTTCTTGCCTGTGATTCACCAGAAAAAGCCTCCCTCAGGTTCTTTTCCGTCTGGGTTCCTGCATATTTGTTAGCCATTGCATTGTCCTCCTTTTAATTGCATGAAAACAGTTCGTCTTTTCTTTCTATTATAGCACGCTTGAATGTTTTTAATATGTTTTTCAAAAGCATTTTTTTCCAACATCCAGACAAAAACAGGGATATCAGACGTTCAAATCTGATATCCCCGTTTCTTTTCTAAATAGGAATCTACTACCTACCGCTTCCCCTACGCCTCATCAATCGCATGCCCGATATCATGGCGCATATATTTGTTAGCAAAATCGATCCACTCGGTCGCCTTGTATGCATTGGCGCGCGCCTCTTTCAGGTCTTTGCCCTTTGCAGTAACGCCCAGCACTCGACCGCCGTTTGTCACGATGTCGCCGTCCTCATCAAACTTCGTGCCCGCGTGGAATACATAGTAACCGTCCGTGTCTTTGAATTTCTCCAGACCGTGAATCTTGAAACCTTTTTCATATTTCACCGGATAACCATCCGACGCCAGAACAACACAGACTGCCGCATTGTCCTCAAATTCCAGCTGGATCTGATCCAGGGTTCCGTCGATACATGCCTCAAAGACTTCCACGATATCGTTCTTCATGCGCGGCAGGACAACCTGTGTCTCCGGATCGCCGAAACGAGCATTGTATTCCAGCACCTTCGGACCATCTTCGGTCAGCATCAGACCGAAAAAAATGATTCCCTTGAAGATACGTCCTTCCTTCTTCATCGCGTCAACCGACGGCTGATAGATGTACTTTTTGCAGAATTCATCTACTTCTTTTGTGTAGAACGGGCTTGGTGAGAAGGTTCCCATACCGCCTGTATTTAAGCCCTGATCGCCGTCCAGCGCCCGCTTGTGGTCCTGGGAGGAGGTCATAATGCGGATCGTATCGCCATCGACGAAGGAAAGGACAGAAACCTCGCGTCCTGTCATGAACTCCTCGATGACCATCTGATTGCCGGCAGAACCAAACTTCTTGTCCTCCATGATCTCCTTGACGCCTGCCTCTGCTTCCTCTAAAGTATTGCAGATCAGAACACCTTTTCCAAGTGCCAGACCATCTGCTTTCAAAACGATCGGCATCTTAGCGGTCTGTAAGTATTCCAGCGCCTTGTGCGGATCGGTAAAAGTCTCATAGGCTGCGGTCGGAATGTTGTATTTCTTCATCAGATCCTTGGAAAATGCCTTCGATCCTTCCAGAATCGCCGCATTTTTTCTCGGTCCAAATACACGCAGTCCCTGTGCCTCGAACACATCCACGATACCGCCGACCAGCGGATCGTCCATGCCAATCACGGTCAGATCAACCTCATGCTCTTTCGCAAATGCCGCCAGCTTATCAAATTCCATTGCACTGATCGGCACACACTCTGCATACTCTGCGATTCCTGCATTGCCCGGTGCACAATAAATTTTATCTACCTTCGGACTCTGAGCCACTTTCCATGCGATCGCATGCTCACGTCCGCCGCTGCCAACGATTAAAACTTTCATGTTCTTCTCCTTATATTCTTCCGTTTGCAATCGCATCGATCGCCTGCGGAAGCAGTACCCACTCTGCCTGTTCCATCACGCGCTGCTGCAGCGTCTTCGGCGTATCATCCGGCTGCACCTCTACGGCTTTCTGGAAGAGGATCGGACCGGTATCGGTTCCCTCATCCACATAGTGAACCGTCGCGCCCGTTACCTTGACGCCGCGCGCCAGTGCCGCCTCATGCACCTTCAGTCCATAATAGCCGACGCCACAGAAGGACGGAATCAGGGACGGGTGGATATTGATAATTTTATTTCTGTATGCCTCGATCATCGCCGCCGGAATCTTCACAAGAAATCCAGCCAGAACGATGAGATCCGGCTTACACGCCTTGACGGTCTCTAAAAGCGCCTCATCGAATGCATCTCGCGTCTCATACGCCTTCGGAGTCACAACAAACGCCGGGACACCGTGTTTTTTCGCGCGCTCAATCGCATAAACGCCCTCATTGTTGCTGATAACCGCCACAACTTCTGCGTTCGTGATCTTGCCGTTATCAACCGCATCCAGGATTGCCTGCAGATTTGTACCGCCGCCAGACACCATTACAACGACTCTTAGCATAATGTTACTCCCTTTTCTCCTGCCTCAATGGAACCGATGATGTACGGTGTATCGCCAGCGGACTTCATTGCCTCCATCGTTCGCTCTGCATCAGCCGCATCGACTGCTACAACCATGCCGATACCCATGTTGTAGGTATTGTACATCATATGCTCCTCAATATCGCCTTTCTTCGCCAACATACCGAAGATCGGCGGAATCTGATAGCTGTCTTTCTTGATGACTGCGCGAACACCGTCTTTCAGCATACGCGGAACATTCTCATAGAAGCCGCCGCCTGTGATATGGCTGCACGCTTTCACAGTCACGCCTGCATTCTTCACTGCTTTCAGCGCCTTTACATAGATACGGGTCGGTGCCAGAAGTGCCTCGCCAAGCGTGGTTCCCAACTCCTCATAGTAGGTCTCCAGTCCCTCTTTGTTGAGTTCCTTCTCAAATACCTTGCGGACCAGGGAGAAACCATTGCTGTGAACGCCGGTGGATGCCATACCGATCAGTACATCACCCGGTTTCAGGTTTTCGCCGGTAATCATGTCTTTTTTATCAACCACACCGACAGCAAAACCAGCCAGATCATAATCTTCCTCCGGCATCAGTCCCGGATGCTCGGCTGTCTCGCCGCCGATCAGAGCTGCCTCCGACTGTAAGCAGCCTTCTGCAACGCCTTTTACGATATCCGCGATCTTTTCCGGATAGTTCTTGCCGCAGGCAATATAGTCCAGGAAAAACAGCGGCTCGCCGCCTGCACATGCAATGTCGTTGACACACATCGCAACTGCATCGATACCGATCGTGTCATGCTTGTCCATGATGATCGCCAGCTTTACCTTGGTACCACAGCCGTCCGTACCAGATAAGAGAACCGGATCTTCCATCTCTTTAATCTTTGCCAGGGAGAATGCACCGGCAAAGCCGCCCAGACCTCCCAGCACTTCCTCACGCATCGTTTTCTTTACATGCTCTTTCATCAGTTCTACCGACTTATAACCAGCCTCAATATCTACTCCGGAATTCTTGTAATCCATGGTTTTCCTCCGTATGTCCTTGTTTATATTTTTTGTTTTTATTTCTGTGCCAGATACTCTTTATGTCCCAGCTTCTGTAATTTCTCATCCTTACCGGCTACTTCATTCTTCATCTCCTCGGAGTATGCCTTTAATTTCGCTAACAGCTCCTGATCGGAAGTTGCCAGAATCTTGGCTGCCAGAATACCCGCGTTCTTACCGCCGTTGATCGCTACCGTTGCAACCGGAATACCGGATGGCATCTGTACGATCGAATACAGAGAATCAACTCCGCCTAAATCCGAGGTTTTCATCGGAATACCGATCACCGGCATCGGGAACAGTGCCGCGCACATACCCGGCAGATGCGCTGCCTTGCCAGCACCTGCAATGATAACCTTAAAGCCTTTCTCCTCAGCGGATTTTGCATAGTTAAAAAAGATGTCTGGCTCACGGTGTGCAGAAATGATTGTCATTTCATAATCAATCCCCATCTTGTCCAGAAAATCTGCTGCCTGTGCCATGATCGGCATGTCCGAATCGCTTCCCATTACAATTCCTACTTTTGCCATCGTTCATTCTCCTTTTCTCTGCATTGTATTTATTAGTTCTACTTATAAGTAATTTGAATAAAAACACCCTTACTTATTAGTAATGATACTAGGTTTTTCATGGCAAGTCAATAGTGTTTCGAGAATCCTTCAAAATTTCGTCATACGTTCTTATGTGGCGCTTCCTGTTCCAAAATAATGTAGCCGTAATCAAGCACAAATTTCACTCTGACATTGCAGCCCATCCTGCTTTTATGTTATCCTTATTGGAATGACAACAAATAACCCATTTTCACCCCAAAGAGGTTCCCTAAATGAAACGGACATTATCATACAGCATTACAAATAAAAACAAGGCCGACTCCATCGGCGCCTTCCTCCGCGATGCCGGATATTCCCGCCGCATCCTCATCGAACTCAAACAGAACCCTGAGCAGATCTGCCTGAATGGGACTCCATCCTGGCTGAACACACCGCTTCAGAGCGGAGACACCCTGACACTCTTTCTCCCGGACGAACCCGTTTCCTCAGATATTCTTCCGGTCAATCTTCCGATCGATATAGTATATGAAGACGAAGATCTCATAATACTCAACAAAGCCGCCGGAATGCCTGTCCACCCGTCCCAGGGACACCATGAAAATACGCTGGCAAACGCCCTCGCGTACCGTTTTGCCTCGCGCGGCGAACATTTCGTATTCCGTGCCGTGAACCGCTTAGACCGAGACACCACCGGTCTTCTGCTGATTGCTAAACATAAAATAAGCGGCGCATTTCTCTCCGCCATGACTGCGAAAAAAGAAATACGCCGCGAATATCTCGCGATTGTTGCCGGTAAACCAGAAAAATCCGGCACTATCGATCTGCCGATCGCCCGAAAAGATGGTTCCACCATCGAACGCTGCATCGATATGGATCATGGGGAACACGCCGTCACCCATTACCGGTGTCTCGATTACCGGGACGATCTCGGCTGCTCCCTCGTCCGGCTTCGCCTGGAAACGGGGCGCACCCACCAGATCCGGGTCCACATGAAAGCCATCGGGCACCCGCTTTTAGGGGATTTTCTATACAACCCGGATTACCGCTTCATCGGACGGCAGGCGCTTCACTCCTATACGGTGGCATTCCGGCATCCGATCACAGGGGAAGCAATGGAGTTTACGGCTCCGATGCCGGAGGATTTTTCCTTCTTCTATTAATACTGCTTCCGCAGTCCCTTCGGATAATGGTTTTTCAGCGTCCCGCCGCTCTTCTTGCCCCATCCGAGCGAATACCCGTCCACACTCACAAGGCACCAGCCTTTTCCGGCGTCTTCCTCAGAAAGCTGGATCGTCTCGCCGCGCAGGTATGCCGCCGTCTCCGGCGCGTCGGCAGACAGGTTCACGTTCTGTTTTACCTCCGATGGATGCAGGGCAAGTGCCAGCGCGTGGGACGGCTCAAAACGATTTTTCTTAAATTCTCCCATCTGAAGCCCCGGGCGAAGCACCCGCAGCCCCTTAAAATCGACCATCTCCTCCGGCGTCCGGTAAAGCTGATCGCCAAACATCGTCATCGTACTGTCCGCTGTCCATTTCTTCGGCTCAATAAATATCTCTTTGCAGAAATCCTCATAGACTGCCAGAAGCTTCTTGTCCTTCATCGAAGCCGGATATTTACGCTTCACGCTCTCCGGCTCGCCCGTTTTTCGAAGAAGTGCCGCATAATGGCCTTCTCCCTCGGTCCGGTGCGGCCAGATACGGACCGTTTTCTCGATTCCATCCGTCACACCCGCCCCCCAGGCTGGAACGCCGTGCGAAAGTCCCGGATAGTCCGGCGTTTCCTCTAGCGTAAACTCAGGATGTGCCTCTAAAAAACGTCCGATTGCCTGCTCGTCCTCCTCCGGTGCAAAAGTACAGGTGGAGTACACCAGACGTCCGCCCGGTTTCAGCATCATCGCCGCATTTTCAAGAATCTCCTGCTGCCGCCCAGCACAGCGACACACATTCTCCGGGCTCCATTCCGTGACCGCCGTCTCATCCTTGCGGAACATTCCCTCGCCGGAACACGGTGCATCCACGATGATCCCATCAAAAAATGCCCGAAAATACTTCGTCAGCCGCCCGGAATCTTCATTTGTCACAACCGCATTCCGGATTCCCATGCGCTCGATATTCTGCGAGAGAATCTTTGCACGCGCCGGATGGATCTCATTGCTCACCAGAAGTCCTTCTCCGCCCAATCTCGCCGCCGCCTGCGTCGATTTTCCGCCCGGTGCCGCACAGAGATCCAGAATCATTTCCCCCGGCTGCGGGTTTAAAAGCGAAGCCGCAATCATCGCGCTCGGCTCCTGAATATAGTAAACGCCCGCATCGTGGTACGGATGACGCCCCGGACGATCCTCCGCCCCATAAGCGAATCCCTCCGCCGCCCACGCAACCGGATTCAGAGAAAATGGAGCCGTCTTAGCAAATTCCGCCGGATCCGTTTTCAGTCCGTTCACGCGCAGTCCCTGTGAGCGCTCCTTGTCGTAACTGGCGATAAACGCATCGTACTCCCTGCCGAGCATCTGTTTCATTCGTTCAGTAAATGCTGCTGGTAAATTTATCATGGTTTTGTATTATCCTTCTTAATCAAACATATAATTCATCTTTCCTAAATAATAATACTATTACATAAACAGCAATTCCGTCAACTATTTCTGCCTCTTCTTTCCAGTATCTTTTCCGCCCCATTTTCCCACACTATCCTCATGATTCGATGGATATTTACGTTCGTTCTCCTCCCATTTTTTAGTTTCTCACTCACACGCGGATGCAATCTGTTTTCTTCCAATTTTTCCAGTATCAGCATCGCACTGCACCGACGCGGAGAATTTTTTCTCTGGTGCCTGCTCTGCGGCGGCTTTTTCTACTCCCAACTCTCCCTGTACCGCCCCCGCCAGGCAAAATGCTGCCTGCTTCTCCTCACTGCCGCTGCCCTGCTGCCCTATACCCCGGAGCACCTCCCAGTCTGTGCTATCCTTCACACGCTTCTGGCACTGGCGGCTGCACTGTTATTTCTTTATAATCTGTTTTATTTAAGCTTGCAGCTCTATCTTTCGTCCCCAGCTCCTGCCCGTTATTCCCAAACACCCTCCAATACTGCCTTTTTCAGCAAATTGACTCACTCTCTGGATTCTCCTGCTGCCCGTGGGCGCCTCTGCCTCCTGCTTCTCTGGACTTCTTGTGTTTTCTGTCTGGACAGCTGGATTTTATCGGGAATCATCAACAGTGCCATGGAAATTTGCCTGACCTTAACCGCTGGAGTACTGTTCTGGCTGTTTTTTCCTTCACTACGCCTGGCATCGAATCATCCGCATTCCCTGTTGTAATTCTTGCAAAGCGTTTTTAAAACATCTCCCTATCAACAAAAAAAGCCAGTTCTATATCTCTCTTAATACACCAAAGATATAAAAACTGGCTTTTTACCATTCTTAGATTTTTATACCTGCTCCCTCATTTTAAGCAGATATGGTATGTAAACTTCCCGTCATACAGAGCCGGAAACTTCACCGAACGCCCACCTTAGTACACAATCTTGTACTCGCTGGAACCTTCTCCATTTACCACATAGTAAACGGCACGCTCTTCCGGTTTAACATACAGGGTCAGAGTCTCAATCTCGTCCTCTTTATGTCCCAGAGCTGCATATGCTTTCTTTGCTTCTGCCTCCAGCTTCTCGATAGAAATCTCAGCACCTGCGTACTGTACGTATGCAACTGTCTTTACTTCCTTTTTCTCAGCTGTCTTCTTTGCTGCAGTGGTTGTCTTTGTGGTTGTCTTTGTAGTTCTCTTTGCAGTTGTTTTCTTTACGGTCACATCTGTCTCCTTTTTCCCTGCGGCTGCTGCCATCTCTTTCTTCTCTGCGAGGGCGGTCTCCTTCTTCTGTACCGGCGCTACGGCTGTCTCTTTCTTCTCTACGTGTGCCAGTGCAGTTTCCTTTTTCGGAACGGATGCTACTGCCGTCTCTTTTTTCTCCACGGCTGCCACAGCTGTTTCCTTCTTTGCTACTTCCGCTACCGCTGTCTCTTTCTTTGCGACTGCTGCCACTGCCGTTTCTTTCTTCGCTACTTCAGCTACGGCTGTCTCTTTTTTCTCCACAACAGACGGAACCTTTTTCTCTTCCGTTGAAACAGATTTCTTTGCCGCTGTCTTGGCTAATGTTTTCTTTCTCTGAACCATATATCTCATCCTCCTTCTCTGCTTTCTCCGCAACGTCTTCCGGCTTGTGATTCTGTGCTCACTCACACGGCGCAGCTTTTCCGCCTGCGGCAATGCCTCATATCCGATTCATTCCCGACAGTCGAAGTAGGGACACCGCCTAATCACATCCTTGTCATTCTGCGGTATCCCCATAATTTAATTGTCTTATATTCAAGTTTCCCCAAGTTGTCTGTCCATTCAGATTATCACACAAATGGTCTTTTTCCGCCCTTGATCCACCGTCAAGCACATCCTATCCCTATTTCCATGACCTTGTCTGAACTTTAACAAATTATACGGCAATTTCCTGTTTTTGTCAACAAAACCGCTCTTCCTACCGAATCGCCAAGTACAAATTATAAAATCCAGTTACACTGACGATTCCCACCATAATCGGCGTCAGGAATCGGATGCAGAACACCCAGAGTTTTCCCAGACGGAATTTCGTACCGTCCGCCTCGATCTCCGCAAGTAGATACTCCGGTTTCCATTTCCAGCCTACATAGTAGCACATCGTGAGTCCACCGAGCGGCATCAGAATATTATCCGTTACCAGTCCGGCGAAATCAAAGACCGACTGATTCAGGATTGTGACATCACTCAGGACGCCGAAGGACAGCGCACTCGGAATGCCAAGCAGCGTGATCGCCGTACCAATCACAAGCGCCGCATGCTTGCGTTCCCAGCCCAGCGAATCAATCGCAAAAGAGGCACAGACTTCCAGAAGTGCGATCGCACTCGTAACGGCTGCGAAAAAAACCAGCGCAAAAAACAGGATTGCAAAGAAAGTTCCCCCCGCAATATTCGCAAATACCATCGGCAGTGTGCCGAAAATCAGTCCCGGTCCCTGTCCCGGCTCCAGACCGAAGGCAAATACTGCCGGAAAGATCGCGATACCCGCGAGAACCGCAATCACGGTGTCCAGACCACCGACGATCATACAGCTTTTTGGAATATTTTCCTTTCCACTCAGATAGCTTCCGTAGGTGATCGTGATACCCATACAGAGACTCAGGGAATAAAACACCTGTCCCAGTGCCGCGCTGACAGAAGAAAGCGTGAACGCCGAAAAATCCGGCTGGAAGATAAATAACAGTCCTTTCGAAGCTCCCGGAAGCGTCACGCTTCTGAAAATGATGACAAATAACAGAACCAGAAGCATCGGCATCATCAATTTGCTCGCTTTCTCAATGCCATTGATGCCAAAATAGCAGACAGCTATAGTCGCTGCCATAAATACAATATGCCAGATCACCGGCTCGCTGCTGCCGATAAAGGCGTTAAAATCCGGCGCTGCCGCCGTCGTCACATAGCTGGCAATATACTTTAAAATCCAGCCGCCGATGACGCTGTAATAACTCAAAATAATAAACGCCGCCAGTACGCCGAATATACCGACAATCCGTGCGTGCGGATGAATGTCCGCATACGCCTGCACCGGATCATGCCGCGTCTTCCGTCCCAGGGACATTTCCGTGATCATAACCGGAAGTCCGAGAACGACGATAAAAAACAGATACGCAACCAGAAATGGAAATCCACCGTTCTTTCCCATCAGATATGGAAATTTCCACAGATTTCCCAATCCAATCGCCGCCCCAGCCGTCGCCATAATAAAGCCCAGCTTACTCGCCCATTGTTTGTTTTTACTCATGTGTAGCCCTCTTAGTATTCTTTCATTTCATATTTGATATAGCCTTGCGTTATAACGCAATACAGATTATTATATCGAATTTTAGGGACTATGTAAACCGTTTTTAAGTGGGAATCACGCAAAAAAGTCTGTCCCCCGACACCTTTCCCATGCCAAAAGACAGACTTTTCTCTATTTCTTAATTCAATTCATTTCCGGCAGCACACTCCCGGCATTTCAGAAAGCCGCGCTGAATTTCCACTTTTTCTCTTAGTCCTCGATCGTATCGATCAGACTGTCATCATCAAAGTAATTGATCCGCATTGAAGCCTTCACATCGCGAAGCGTCTCAGCAGCCTTCGCCTCTGCTGCCTTGCTTCCCTCTTTCAGGATGTCAAATACATCCGGGATTCTCTTCTCCCATTCCTGGCGTCTCGCACGGATCGGAGACAATTCAGCCTGCATAACGTTATTTAAGAATTTCTTCACCTTCACATCGCCCAGACCGCCTCTCTGGTAATGTGCTTTCAGCTCGTCCAGGTTCTGGTAATCCGGCAGGAACTCTGCAAAATACTCCGGACGGCAGAATGCATCCAGATAGATGAAGACCGGATTGCCCTCGACTTTACCCGGATCCTCGACACGCAGGTGATTTGGATCTGTAAACATGGACATGATCTTCTTCTTCACATCTGCTTCCGAATCAGAGAGGTAGATGCAGTTTCCAAGCGATTTGCTCATCTTTGCCTTTCCATCGATACCCGGCAGACGCAGACACGCCTTGTTGGACGGAAGCAGGATCTCCGGTTCCGTCAGGGTCTCGCCGTACACGCTGTTGAATTTATGGACGATCTCCTTGCACTGCTCTAACATCGGCATCTGATCCTCTCCAACCGGAACGGTCGTCGCGCGGAATGCAGTGATATCCGCCGCCTGGCTAATCGGATAAGTAAAGAATCCAACCGGGATGCTTGCCTCAAAATTACGCATCTGAATCTCTGCTTTTACGGTAGGATTTCGCTGTACACGGGATACCGTAACCAGGTTCATATAGTAAAAAGTAAGCTCTGTCAGCTCCGGCACCATCGACTGGATAAAGATGGTGGATTTCTCCGGGTCAATTCCACAAGCCAGATAGTCCAGGGCAACCTGCAGAATATTTTTACGCACCTTTTCCGGATGATCTGCGTTATCTGTCAGCGCCTGTGCATCGGCAATCATAATATAGATCTCATCGAACTTGCCGGAGTTCTGAAGTCTCACTCTCTCGCTCAGAGAGCCAACATAATGTCCGACATGTAAGCGCCCGGTAGGACGATCGCCGGTTAAAATAATTTTCTTCATCTATTTGTTTCCCCTTCCATTCTGGTGTTTTTTCTTTAATGGATTTTTGCGCGTGACTGTTAAGGTACTGAACAGTTACGAAAATATTATATATCCTGGCTGGCAGACTGTCAACATTCTGAGACTCCATCTTCCCCAGTAACGCCCTGTTGTTTACTGTACACGCATACGTGCCCAGTAACGGAATTTGCCGTGGCTTCGCATTTAAATACGGCAAATTCCTGCTGCCACCACGTTTTCTCACGGCACTTTCGGTTCCAAAAGTGCCTACCCGTGAACAGTAACTCTGTTACCATTCTTGTCTTGCATATATATGTTAAACACCAGAATTTCCAGTTCCGGAAATTTACTTGCTCTGCACAAACAGCCAGTCTCTGACTGCTTCTGGCTCTTACTCCTGCAGGTTTACCATCACATCCGAAACATCCACTTTCTTATCGATCAGCCCGCTCTCGCTCATCCAGTCGATGTTTTCCTGCCAGCACTCTTCGGTCTGGGTCAAAAACGGAACCTCATCGCTCTCCATGAGCGGCAGAAGTGTCTCACAGGACTTTTCCTCCACGCTCTGGGTCAGAGGGAAGTTTTCCTCATTCTGATTATTCATCAGGATTGCCAGGCAGCCATTCGGATCGTTCTTAAAGTCTTCAAAGCCCTTCTTCGATGCGCGTAAGAATCCTTCCAGAACTTCCGGCTCCTGCTGGATCATTTCGTTGTTGGCAAGGAATACTTCCTCATAATAATTCGGGATTCCATATCCATCTGCCATGAAGTAGTTGACATCAAAGCCCTCTTCCTCCATCTGCGGAACCTCATGGTTGACAAGGCATCCGATCGTCGCATCCACATTGCCGGTCGTCATAGAACTCATCAGTTCAAATCCGACATCGATCAGGTTTACATCCGATGCATCCGCTCCCACATATTCCATCATGCTCTTGACAACCGCCTCGCTGAGTGCTGTTCCGCCGTAACCAACGGTCTTTCCAACCAGATTTTCCGGTCCTGTGATATTCTTATCCTTTAAAGAAAGAACGACACTTAACGGGGACTGCACGATCGCACCGATGGATTTGATCTTCGTTCCCTGATTGGCAACCGCCTGGATCACATCCTGCTGATAGTACATGCCGATCTCCGCCTTTCCAGCCGCTACCAGTGATAACGCATCGTTCGCATTGGCCGGAAAACGCACTTTCACATCCAGTCCTTCTTCCGCATAATAACCGCGCTCGATCGCCGTATAAATAAAAGTATGGATCGCATTCGGATACCAGTCAAGAACCACATTGATCTCCTTAAGATCCTGACTTTTTCCATCTTCCGAGGTCTGTTTCGCATCCGTGCCCTCTGCCTGAGCAGCTGTCTCACTCTTTTCGCTGGCCGTTCCACATCCGCCAAGTGTCATCATTCCCATCACTGCTGCCATCACTGCGGCAGCCATTCTCATTCGTTTTTTCATCTCATATCCTTTCAGTTTTACAAATTTCCGTCTATATTTCCCTATCACTTATCTGTTTTCCAGTTTTTTTTGCATATGACTTGCTGGATTCACATACCAATCTCAAAGATCTGCACTTCTTCACGAGTAGCTTTTTTGTGAATACACTTTTTTCGGTCTGCAGCACACATTTCAAAAATACAGACTTTTCAATATCCGCACACATACTTCAAAATTTCATCCTATATCACAATTTCCTACTCATTCCTCCAGAAAATCATCCGCTTTTCAAGCAGCGAGACAACCCACGTTGCCGCCATCGCCACTACCGATAAGAGCAGAATCGGTGCAAATACACCAGCTCCATCTAACTGGGTCATCATTCTCCGGCTGAAATATCCGAGTCCGCTTTGAGCGCCCAGCCATTCTCCAATCGCCGCTCCGATGATCGACAGCGGTACCGCCATCTTGATCGCTGAAAAAAAGTACGGAAGCGTCGCCGGAATCTTTAATTTCAAAAAGATCTGACGTTTATCCGCTCCAAATGTAAACAAAAGTTCTTCCATTTCCGTCTTCACCGACCGGAACCCGTCAAATACCGTGATCGTGATCGGGAAAAACGTAATTAGTACCGTTACCAGCACCTTGCTCCAGATCGTGTAGCCAAACCAGAGGACAAACAGCGGTGCCAGCGCCGTCGTCGGGATTGTCTGCGAGGCGATGATCAGCGGATACAGCGCCTTTCTTGCCGTCTCACTGGCATCCATCAGCACAGCCAGTCCCACGCCCAGCACGATCGAGATCAAAAGTCCAATCACGACTACCGACATCGTCGCCGGCAGATGTGCCGTAAATAATGGACCCCGAAGTTCCCACAGCCGTACAACCACCTGAACCGGAGACGGGAGAATATAGGCCGCATCAATCCCCATAGCCGCTGCCTGCCATGTAAACAGAAGCACCGCCACCAGAATCAGGGCTGGAAGATTCGCATTCATCCGGCTTCCCATTTTATTTATTTTTTTCTGTTCCATCACGCCTTCTCCTTCTTAAGCATTCCGATCAGTTCTTCCTTTAAGGACAGAATCTCCGGTCTGCGAAGCTCTTCCCGGGATCGCGGATATCCCGCCGGGACCTCGATGGAGCGCAGATGTGTGATCGGTGACTGTTCCACCACGAGAATCCGGCTGGACAGAAACACCGCTTCTTCCACATCATGCGTGATGAAAAGAACCGTCTTTTTCTCCTTCTCCCACTGTTCCAGAAGCCACTCCCGCATAGACAGTCTTGTCAGATAATCCAGGGCTGAAAACGGCTCATCCAAAAGCAGAAGGTCTGAACCCGTCAGAACCGTTCTCGCAAAGGCGGCTCTCTGGCGCATACCGCCGGAAAGCTCTTTCGGAGTCTTATCTCCCCAGTCTGCAAGTCCAACCGATTGAAGCGCATCATCCGCTTTTTTCTGCATCTGTTCCTTCGAATATCCGCCCTGAATCTCCATCGGAAGCATCAGATTCTCCCGCACGGTGCGCCATGGAAACAGCAGATCCTGCTGCGGCATATATCCGCAGTAATTTTTCTTCGTTTCGATCGATTCCCCATCCACCCGGATCACACCGGAAGCCGGGGTAAGAAGCTTATTTACCAGCCGGAAGATCGTACTTTTTCCACAGCCGGAAGCGCCGATGATGGACACAAACTCCCCATCCTGGACTTCAAACGACAGATGGTCAATGATCGAAAAATTCTCTACCGCATATTGGAAACGCACGTTGTCAAATGTAAGCATATTTACCGCCTCATTTCCCACGCCATATCCCAGAATGCCGCTTCATAGCGGGAGCAGGCCACAAAAATATCCACCAGATGTTTCTTTTGTTTCTCAGACAGATCCTCTGCCAGATGGTTCATCCACTCTACAAGGACTTCATTTTCCTTGTGGTAAGACTCGGAAGCGTATCCCCGGATCCACTCCCCATAAAATGGATGTTTGTCGGCATCCGGTCTGTCTGCTGCGATTTTCTTCGCAATCCATTCATAGCTGAGGGCGCAGGACAATATCGCTGCTGCCGCCTCCGGCGCGCCCCCCTCATAAGCGATGCGAAGCATATAAGAAGTATAAGAAAGGTTATCCAGAGCGACCGGCGTCTGTTCCGCCTCTTCTCTGGTTATCCCCAAACGTTCCATGTAAGCACGGTGAATATCCATCTCCCCATCCAGAATCGAGTGGGTATATCCGGCAAACAGGCGCATAAATGCGAGATCCGTTGATTTTGCCGCCCCGATGGAAAACACCTTTGTGTAATCAATCAGATACAGATAATCCTGTATCATATAATATTTGAATTTATCATGATCCAGACTGCCGTCCGCAATGCCTTTTACGAACGGTTTTTCATTGTAACCAGCCCAGATCTCCTTTGTGGCTTCCAAAAGCCTCTCTGTCATTGTCATACGCGTTCCTCCGCAAATCCTTTTCCCCGGAAATCAAATCCATGATCCATCGGACCGGATCCTTTGCCGAGATCCAGCATCGCTCCCAGTGCGCCGGAAATATATGCTTTGGCACGCTCCACCGCGGTGTCGAGATCATAGCCCTTCGCCAGATTGGATGCAATCGCGCTGGACAGGGTACAGCCCGTCCCATGGGTGTTGGAATTGTGGATGCGTTTTCCGTTAAACCAACGGTATCCGCCGTCCCGGTATAAAAGATCGTTGGCATCATTTAACTGATGTCCGCCCTTGCAGAGAACCTCACAATGGTACGTTTCACTGATCCATTTTGCTGCCGCAATCATATCGTCGGCAGACTTAATTTTCATTCCCGATAAGACCTCTGCCTCCGGAATGTTCGGTGTCAGAACCGCCGCTAATGGAAAAAGCGATTCTTTCAAGGTGTCGATAGCGTCGTCGCCGATTAACTTTGCTCCGCTCGTCGCCACCATAACCGGGTCCACAACAATGTTTTCTGCCTGGTACTCACAAAGCTTCTTCGCAATCGACTTGATCAGTCCGGTTGAAGAAACCATACCGATCTTTACCGCATCCGGACGAATATCCGTAAATACGCTGTCAATCTGCTGTTCCAGAAATTCCGGGGTTACCTCAAAAATCCCCTGGACGCCGGTTGTGTTCTGGGCCGTCAGCGCCGTGATCGCACTCATTCCATATACTCCATTGGCGATCATCGTCTTTAAATCGGCCTGGATACCGGCGCCTCCGCTGCAATCACTTCCAGCGATTGTTAATGCTGTCTTCATAATTAACTCCTTTCAGGCATCAATAACTTTTATAAGGCGACACAAGGTGGTGCCCCCAATGTGCCGCCATAAAAAACTTTTTGCAAAGTTTCTTACCATTTTTTAATGAAGCTTTTTTCACAAGCTTTTTCTCATAAACTTTTTCATGCCATTTTTTTGACAAAATGACAACGTTTTCATCTTTACAGAACCTTTTTTACAGCTTCCTTCAGTTCCTCTGCTGCCTTTTCAATATCATCGGCCGCAAACAAGGCGCTGACCACTGCAATGCCGTCCACACCTGTTCCTTTTAACAGTTCCAGATGTTCTTTATTCAGTCCGCCGATCGCAACAACCGGAATATCGACTGCCTGACAGATCTTGGCAAGCATCCCCGGCGTCACGGCATCGGCGTCCTTTTTGGTTCCCGTCGGATAGATGGCTCCGACTCCCAGATAATCCGCCCCATGCTTTTTCGCAAGAAGCGCCTGTTCTACATTTTTGCAGGAAACGCCGATGATCTTATCTGGTCCCAGCTTTTCCCGGACCTTTCCCGCTTCCATATCGCTCTGTCCCACATGGACGCCGTCCGCATCCACCGCCAGGGCAATCTCCACGTTGTCATTGATCACAAACGGAACCTGATACTTTCTGCAAAGCATTTTAAGCTTCTTTGCCTCCTCCAGAAACTCCGCCTCGTCAAGCTCCTTTTCTCTCAGCTGGACAAACGTCGCCCCGCCCTTCAAAGCTTTCTCAACCTGACTCTCCAGAGTTTCCCCCTTCAGCCATGCGCGGTCTGTCACCGCGTAAAGCAGCATATCTTCCGGTCTGCAGTTCATCTGCATTTCCTCCTTCTCTCAGCTGTTCTTATAAAAACGGACACTAAAGCTCTATTATCTTACTTCAAATTTTGCTCCAGCCTCCAGCGCTTCTCCGTTCATGCGATAAATAGCATCAATGATATAATTCCGATAAGTCGCATTGCCGTCCAGTTCACTTAAACGGGCGTATGCCGTCTCCCCGGCCAGTCCCATCGCGCAGACTGCCGCAGCAGCTGCCTCAAGCGGCTGTTCCTGGTTGGCTGTCACAAAGGCCGCCGTCAGAGCCGAGAGCTGACAGCCGGTTCCCGTGATGGAAGACATCTCCGGACGACCGTTGTAAATGCAGTATGCCTTCTCCGCATCCGCCACAATGTCGATCGCACCGGTAATCGCAACGACCGCGTTCATCTTTCCAGCAAATGCCTTCGCAAAAGCTGCCGCCTCGTCCAGGTTTTCCTTCGTCACCCGGTCTGCCAGATCGGCATCCACACCCTTCGTCGTTCCATTTCCAAGTGCCAGTGTCTTGATCTCCGAAATGTTCCCGCGGATCACGGTAAACCTGACTTCCTTTAAAAGCTGATTGGCGGTCTCTGTTCTGAGTTTCGACGCACCGGCGCCTACCGGGTCTAAAACTACCGGATGACCCAGCTCATTTGCCCGCTTTCCGGCAAGCAGCATGGATTCGATGGTCCGGCTGTTTAATGTGCCGATATTGATATTCAGTCCGCCGCAGATGGTCTGGATATCCGAAACTTCGTCCTTATCATCCGCCATGATCGGGGACGCGCCGCATGCGAGTACCACGTTGGCACAGTCATTGACAGTCACGTAGTTCGTGATGTTATGGATTAACGGACATTTTTCTCTTACATTATCAAATATTTCTTTAAACATGTGCTGGCTTCTCCTCTCTCAGTGCTTCCTGCATTCCTGCTAAAATATTGGCTTTCTTTAAACTTAAAATCAGAACCGCGCTTATGATCGCGCCTCCCGCGGTCGAGATCAAAAACGGAACCACATAGGCATAGACAGCCAGTCCCGCCGCGCTCTTTCCCATCAGGAAAACCGCCACCGGATATGCCGCAAATCCGCCCAGAATGGACGTTCCAAGCACCTCACCGATCAAAGTTGCAAACACACTCTGCGTTTTCTTGTAAACCAGTCCGCAGATCAGGGCGCCAAACATACTGCCCGGAAATGCCATCAGACTTCCAAGTCCTAACAGATTTCGGATCAGCGCCGCTGCAAAGGCCGCTCCCAGTCCATAGCCCGGTCCCAGAAGAACGGCACACAGGATATTTACCATATGCTGTACCGGGGAACACTTACTTCCGAACACCGGAACGGAAAATAAACTTCCTACGACGGCAACGGCACAGAATACAGCCGCAATCGCCAGTTTTTTCGTGTTTGTCTTATTCATTTTTCTTCTCCTTCTTTGAAAATTTGCAACTGTTCTGTTTCTTTGATATTCTTGAACAGTTACGAACAATTTACGTTTTCTGCATGAAATTCGGTCGATACTCTCTGGTATCCTCTCACGCCGGAACACGGCTTCCCATCGCTGCCTACAAAGCCCAGGGCGCTCCCCCTCAGCTCGCCGCACACATGCGGAATACGTTCCCCCTTTCAAAGAATTTAATTTTAAAAGAATGTGCCCTGGCACATTCCCGCGCCGAGCGCGGTTGCTTGCGACATGATTCCCTTCCGCCGCAGTGCGATCCCGCCCGGTAGGGCTTTTTATATAACAGGAAATTTCAACGGATTTTCCTGTTATATGAAAAAACAGGAGATACCCCTGCGGATATCTCCTGTAAAAATTCATCTCATGACTTCCTACGACGGCATTATCCGCATCAGGTTAAAGGGTCGAAGTTCGATTACTTCCTCTCAGCCCGCCAACGAGCTCCCCTGTTTTTATCAAATTTGCAATGTTTCCCTGCTGAACCATCGCCAGACTTATTATAGCGCATCTGGCGGAATTTTCAAGTATGACTTTCTGGTACACTTTTATCCCCTATCCTTTCACGATCAAGGTCAGCGTAAGCGCCCGCCAGATTCCGGTGAGTCCCATAATGCCACCCAAAAGAATCGCTAATGGGATCCTGAGACCGGTAAATGTAATGCTGAGCAGACTGCAAAGGCGCGTCTGCAATCAGCTGAGGCGTTCCATTCGTGTTATTACACAAATCCCCCAAAACCTCTACACAACTCACTACACACTTTTTTACACAATTCGCATAAGAAGATATAATAAATTGCAACAAGTTATATAAAAAAGTATCAAAAAACAGTACACAAAAAAGTGCTGAAACCCTACATAAATACTGGGTTTCAGCACTTTCTAATAAGTTATATGAAGTTACAACAAGTAGTTCGCTTACTGTGCCATCTGCTTTGCAACTTCCTCTGCAAAGTTCTCTTCCTTCTTTTCGATACCTTCACCAGTCTCGAAACGAACGAACTTCTTAACAGTGATCTTCGCGCCATTCTCTTTAGCAACCTGAGCTACATACTGAGCTACGCTCTGCTTGCCATCCTCAGCCTTAACATATACCTGATCCAGAAGACAGATCTCTTTGAGCTCTTTCTTGATACGACCCATAACCATGCCGCTGATGATCTTGTCGTTTGCGTCCGGCTTCTCGTTCTTAGCTGCTACAGTCAGGATCTCTTTCTCTTTTGCGATGTAATCTGCATCTACTTCGCTGTCGTTGGTGTACAGCGGTTTCAGAGCTGCAGCCTGCATAGCTACGTTCTTAGCCATCTCTTTGATTGCATCGTTTACAACGTCAGTTTCAACGTCTACCAGAACGCCGATCTTGCCGCCTGCATGGATGTAGGAAGCAACGAAACCGTTCTCCTCAGCTAACTGAGCAAAACGACGGATCTTCATGTTCTCGCCGATGATGGAGATCTGGGAAGACAGAGCCTCTGCAACTGTCAGGGACGGATCCTTTGCCCATTTTTCAGCCAGGAATGCGTCAATATCTGCTGCGCTTGTGTTCAGCGCCTGCTCAGCAACATCAGATACATAGTTCTGGAACTTCTCGTTCTTAGCTACGAAGTCTGTCTCTGCGTTTACTTCTACTACAACTGCCTTCTTTTCATCAGCGGTAACCTTAGTCATAACGATACCCTCTGCTGCAATACGGCCAGCTTTCTTAGTAGCGCCTGCAAGTCCTTTTTCTCTCAGGAACTCAACAGCTTTGTCCATGTCGCCATCTGTAGCTGCAAGAGCTTTCTTACAGTCCATCATACCAGCGCCTGTCATTTCACGTAACTCTTTTACCATTGCGGCTGTAACTGCCATCTTAAATCCCTCCGTGTATATAAATTCAGGTACACGTTCGTATACCCGCGCGGAGCACGCTTTTATGCGGAAAACCGCGGCGTGCTCCTGGTCTTTTGGTTTCAGTTTTTAATTTTGGGGTTAATTAAGCCTCTGTAGCCTCTGCTTCGCCCTCTGCTGCAGCTGCCTCAGCCTCGCCCTGCTTAGCTTCGATAACAGCGTCTGCCATTCTGGAAACGATCAGTTTTACGGCACGGATAGCATCATCGTTACCCGGGATTACATAATCCAGCTCTTCCGGATCACAGTTGGTATCGATGATACCGATCAGCGGAATACCCAGAGTATGAGCCTCCTGTACGCAGATTCTTTCCTTCTTCGGATCTACTACGAAGATAGCATCCGGGATCTTCTTCATATCTTTGATACCGCCCAGGTTCTTCTCCAGCTTCTCCCACTCTTTTTTCAGCTCGATAACTTCTTTCTTCGGCAGAACGTCGAAAGTTCCGTCCTCAGACATAGCCTCGATCTGTTTTAATCTAGCGATACGGCTCTGGATGGTCTTGAAGTTTGTCAGCATACCGCCTAACCATCTCTCGTTTACATAGAACATACCACATCTCTCAGCCTCGGTCTTGATAGCGTCCTGAGCCTGCTTCTTTGTACCAACGAACAGGATTGTGCCGCCGTCTGCTGCGATATCGGATACTGCCTTGTAAGCCTCATCTACTTTACCTACAGATTTCTGAAGGTCGATGATGTGGATACCATTTCTCTCGGTGTAGATGTACGGAGCCATTTTCGGGTTCCATCTTCTGGTCTGGTGTCCAAAATGTACACCTGCTTCAAGTAACTGCTTCATTGAAATAACGCTCATGTTTCTTTCCTCCAATTTTGGTTTTTCTTCCGCCGTCTTCTCATGCTTTCCGCGGGGACTCATAATGAGCACCGTCCTGCGCAAATCCGACCGGCGTGAATTTTCAGCCTTTATACTATATCACAGGCAAGGTATACATGCAAGTGGAAATTAAAAAAATCACGCATTTTCCTTCATTTTTCTTCGTTTCTTGAATTTCTTCCAGCAAGCATATACGGAATGATAATACAAAACCTTCAGTAAAAACTTTTAGCAATTCTATGTAAATTAAAAGCGGGCTCCGAAAACCTCGGAACCCGCATAAATCCTAGAAATAAAAAGAGCGCGAGACGGGACTCGAACCCGCGGCCTCGACCTTGGCAAGGTCGCGCTCCACCAACTGAGCCACTCGC
>ENA-UERM01000389-UERM01000389.1-human-gut-metagenome-genome-assembly--contig:-NODE-389-length-36441-cov-491.427896_pt1 | contig 36441 bp, 44 predicted proteins | sample MGYA00242983_ERZ507983 | MGnify/ENA primary metagenome ERZ507983 (study PRJEB26167, sample SAMN06115432) | human gut metagenome | host: Homo sapiens | place: China:Shanxi | collected 2015-04-29...
ACTCATCCGAATTTTGGTTATAGCATGTCCGCACTTCGCAATAGTGCTCCCTATTTATGATCTTTGGCGGGTCCCAACCCCAGGATAACGCCTCCCACATTGCAATTAAATATGGGTTGCTATCATTAGCTATTCTATTACCCGGTACTTTATCTATCATATTACACCCGCCGCAAAACGGCTCTACATAATATTGGCCATCTTTTCTACCTTCTAATATAATAGGTAAAATATGTTTGGCTATCCGCGACTTACTACCCATGTATATCATACTCTATATTTTTTAATTAGTTCCTTAACCATGTCCATAAGCCCGTTTTGCGTGTCCGCTTTCCCGGTCAATGCTCCAATAACCCTTTCGTCAATTGTACCCCGCGTTATGATGTGATGGACAAACACGCTGTTCTTCTGTCCCTGCCTCCATAAGCGGGCGTTGAACTGCTGGTATAGTTCCAGGCTCCAGGTAGTACCGTACCATATTATACGGTTGCCTCCCTTCTGCATGTTGAGGCCATGCCCCGCGCTAGCCGGGTGTGTCACTAGGACGGGTATTTTCCCCTCGTTCCACCTGCGTACGCTATCCACGCCTTCCAGCGCTTCCGCTCCAAAACCCTTGAGGGCTTCCAGTATACGCGCCTTCTCGTGTTGGAAGTTGTACGCTACTAACACGGGAGATCCGTTCGCGGCTTCCACCATTTCTACCAGCGTTTCCAGTTTTTCGTTGTGTACCTCGTGCACCCGCCGGTCTGCGTCATAGATCGCACCGCCTGCGAACTGAAGGAGTTTGTTTGATAGGGCCGCGGCGCTTAACGCTGTGATCTCTTCCTCCTGCATAAGTTGGAGTACCTGGTCCTCTTCAAACTTATCGTACTGCTTCTTCACCTTTGGCGACAACTCTACGTAGTTGTTTAGGTATGTAAGTTCCGGCATATCCAGGAAGTCCAGGGCTTTCATCGATAATGTGATGTCGGCTATCTTCTCGCCCAATACCGCCTCGGTCGTTGCAAGCGGTTTGTACTCGTAAACTATCCCGCCGTTTTGCGCGCCTGGTCTGAAGTAGTTGGCCCGGTAATCGGTGATCGTCTTTCCTAACCGTTGCCCGCCATCGACTAAATACATTTGCGCCCATAGGTCAATAAGTCCGTTTGGCGCGGGCGTTCCTGTCAGACCCACCACCCGGCTAACACTCCGGCGTATGATCTTTGCCGCCTTGAATCGTTTAGACTGATGGTTCTTGAAACTGCTCAATTCGTCCAGTACCAGCATATCGTAGGGAACTTTAGAACCGCCCCACATTTGCAGGAGCCATACGAGATTGTCCCGGCTCACTGTGTAAACGTCAGCGTCAGCCCTTGCTGCGATCTCGCGTTGCTTCGCCGTGCCTTTAATGACTGACAAACGAAGGTGCCGGATATGCGCCCAGTTCTCAATCTCATCGCCCCAAGTCATTTCCGCTACGCGCTTGGGGGCTACTATAAGCACCTTAGTCACCTCGAACTCGTTTATTAGATCGGCTACGGCCGTCAGCGTGCTCACCGTCTTTCCTAGTCCCATATCGAGGAATAGAGCCGCGTCGGGGTGGTCCTTGATATGCTGGACGGCGGTACGCTGATAGCCGTGTAAATTACTCCTCTGTAACATTGTTAGCCATTAATTTAAATATCACGTTCTTCTCCTCGTCTCCCACTACTGAAACACATTGAAACTCCGGAATATCAGCCGCGATGCACCTCGGGGTATTCATGTCCCACCCGACCGTATAAAATATGCAGCCTTTGCACGCTACGTTCTCGTCTACTTCCACCGCGGCGTATGTACGTCCGTCTAATCTTATCTCTTTCATAACCCTAAATCTTTTTTATATAACATATCGAAAATATCATCCAGCGTGTACCGCTCCGGGAAACATTTAAGTACTTCCGCTATAACGTCCAGCACATCAGGAAATTTTGATTTGATGCCTAACAGGTCCTTCAGGGCTTCACCGCGGTTAGCGTTAAACACTTCTTCCTTGTAAACCTCGGCTATTGTGTCAGCCCCTTCGAACGCTACGTTGTCACCCTTGTGTAGTTCCCGGCGGCTGTACTCCCTGCGTAGTATGCTGTCCGGTACTTCTGATATTAGGAACTGTTGCAGGTTCTCGGGTAATTGCTTGATAGCGTCCCCGATCGCGTAGCCCTCGGCGGGCGTTCCATTTGCCATTTTCGTAACCACATCACAAAACAGGTTGATGCGGTCTATCTTTAGTTTCTCGTTGAAGTCTACCATTATTCGATCCCTCCCTGAATTATGATTAAATCCGAAATGTTCAACGTTACGGCCTTATATCCCAGCTCGTCCGTGTACGAGAAATCTGTATTAGCCTTAACTTCTACCACTCCGTTAGACTTGAATCCCAAGAACCAACATGTGTAAATTGATCCATCTTTCTGAAAAGCTAGTTCATTGTCTAGGATCAGATCGATAAGCGTTAAAAAGTCCTCGGCTTCTTCGTATCGACGCGCAAACAGTGTGGCTCGGTCTGTCATTGCCAGGTGATAACCGTTGTTATACAAGAACGCGTTTAGTTCCTTGACAGTGCCCACGCTCTTTGACTCCCTGCGGCCTGCGTTCCGTACCTGTGATAACTTTATGCGTCCGTTAGGTAGTTTAGATACTTCCAGGATCTCGCCGCTAATGCTTCTATATATTTCCATGATCTTATTTGTTTAGTGATTTATTAATTGCTTCTGCCATCTTCTTAAGTTCACCCCTAGAGACGTTAAGGGTGAATTGCCCTCCCGGGCTGTGAATCATCCAAACCCCAGTAAATTTGGAATATTGCGCGGTGTCATCTCCCGGGTTGTTTAGGTTTACAACTTCTCTAAGGCTTGATGGCTTGTACTCCGCTAGACTTAAGAGCGTCTTAACCGCCACGTCCGCGTCTCCTAAAAATATATTCAATTCTATTGAGTTTGTTCCGGCTGCTTGTCCGGTGATCTGATAGGTTACCGCGTCTCCCTTCGTTGCTTCTATGATCTTACAGGTTCCCAGGCGGAAAGACTTAAGCGTTTTTAGACTCCCGCTTGCGGATGATACTTGCGCCATTGCGCTAACTGATAACAAAACTACTGCTAAAATACTGATTAACTTTTTCATATCTTTTGGGTGTTGTGGCGGGTGTTACCCCGCCGGGTTATTAAATTCTTCCGTTTCTTAACTGGTTTAATTCATTCATTTTATTTATAGCAGCTTCTTCTGAAATTTCCAAAGACGCCATACTTTTATCATAACCATCCATAACGGCGTAATATCCTTTTTTCAACGGTTTAATGTAAAACTCGTTTTTGCTGTGGTTCTTTAAATAGGCTTGTACTTTCATATCTTTAATTTTTAAGTGGTTATTTCCTTTTGACATTTCAAAGATACGACTACTTATCGGACTACCAAAATATAGGGTAAACTCTTAACTTTGATTTGCATTAAACGTTCTTAGTTAACGTCCGTTAACATAGAAGTCTATTAATTCCTTCAAATCGTTGTACTCGTCAGGGTTCGACACTACACGTACGTTGAAGTCTAGCGCGGCGATCCGGTCCAAAATAACACGCTGTATCGGCCTTGGTTTGCAGCCTGTAGACTTGAACTCAACAAAGATAACAGTCCCACCTGGTAATAAGTACATTCGATCCGGCAAACCATTAATAAATTGGGATAGCAGCTTAACTGCCATCCCTCCTTTACTCTCGACGTACTTGGACATAGTACGCTCGAATACCTTTTCGCTAGTTTCCGTCGCCTTCATCCGTTGGTACGTTAATATGGAGCATAGCCCCGTTAGCCACTTTGCACGCTTTCCGCAGTGCTACGAAATTCTTCCGGACTGTTGTTGCTTCCGCCCATGTCAGACGGTCGCACCCTTCTAAATCGTCCCAAACGTCCTTTGCCTTATCATACACTTGCAGTTTGTACACTCCCGTAGGCAGGCCATAAAAAGACTTACTCGGCGTTATCCGGGTTGCGCCGTCGCGCGACTTTAGTTTTTTCTTGTTACTCATTGCTATATTCTTTTAATAAAATTTCAGTCACTTCCGTGGCTGATACTAATCTAAAACCATTCTCTAGGACTAATGTACATTTCTTTCCGGCGGGGAACTGGGTACCGAAACCCACCAGTCTAACCGCTATAACTGTTCCGCGATCAAGGTCCACCGATTCGACCATATAAAGTGCCATACTGTTCTTCAAATACGATCCGCGCACAATGTTGCCGTATCTGTTACGAAATTCTTCGTGCTGTTTCGCTATGGCTTCCTCGAGTTTCTTGTTCTTCCATTCCTCCTTTTGCCTGGCTAGTTCATTAACCACTGATTCCGGGCTAACCGCTGTGAGTTCTGTCCCGTCACATAAATAGAACATACCCCGCGCTACTCCCGATAGTATCCGTACCGTAAATTCAGATTTATAAGCGTTTAGGACTGCTACCATCCCCAAGGTTTCCGTCCCTTCGAAATTGAAAACTACATAGTCATTAACCTCGATCGGGGCTTGTAGCTCCTTTAGTCCTTTCGTAATTTCGGCTTCCAAGCCTTGTTTTTTACATTCCATACAATAAAATTTTATAAGTTTAATTGGATAATACGCGGCGATCACGATAAGTACCGCCGCTAAAATAATATACATCATTCCTCCGTTACGTAAGTTAGATTAACCCGCTTAACCGTAAATCCCGCTAGGGTCTGGCACTCGGCAATATACCGCCTTTCTGCTTCTAGGTCTGTTACAACATACACAACTAGTCTATTCTGGTCTTCCCTGTAGTCCTGTACTATAACGCCGTCCGTCGTTATAATCACCGCTCTCAATATCTGTATCATACGCTAGTGGTTGGCTCGCAGCACAATAAGATGAATAATACAAATAAGATCGCCCAAAACGTGTAAACTACAAACTGTTTCATTATCTAAAAATTTTAAAGGTTGATATTGCGTGATTAAAATCTGATTCGCTAGCGCGCCATACGGTATACGCGGCAGCATTGAAGCATTCATCCGGCCATCGTTTATCGCGAATTTCCTTAACTTCTCCGAGGGAGGAAAAGGTTCTCAACGCCTTAACTAGTTTCTGCATTTTCATTGAATCCCGTTCGAGTTGTTTCCTAGCGGGTTCTCCGAAAAACCCTCGCTTGTTCCAAAAGCGGCGGCGGGCTTTTAAATCCGCCTCGCTTAGTTCTCCTATATTTTGTTTCATATACATAAGCAACAAATTGACATTTCACATTCTTCATCATACTCATAATCAAAAAGTTTACCGTCGAAAAACTTTTGCAAGCGGTTGAACACTTCTATATCTTCACCGTCCCACACTAATGTAACCAAATCGGTTCGTGCAAAAGTTATTTCTATATTCACACCTGCGACTTTTGATAATGATATTTCTAATGCTTTCTTTCTATTTTTCATATCTTTTAATTTTTAATTGGTTTATTTCCTTTTGACACTTCAAAGATACGACTTAATTATGAAGTACCAAAACTTTTCGCAAAAAACTTTAGTATATTAACAAAAATAAAGTCTCGCGTATCACTACGAAAGACTTTTTAACTGAAAAACCACCCTAAAAGTATTAACCTTAAAAATTAGAAAAGAAAGTATTGTTTTAATTCGGTATCACAAAGATAGTAATTTTTTGCTTTCCTCGCTGCCTTTACGGATATAAACTACTTGTGCGCCGTACAATTTAGTTCTATTTAACTTTCCTTTGTACCATCCGCCTAGCTGTCTCATGGCGGCTGCCAGTTCGCGCCCTTTCGCGCTTGTATAATCTTCTTTCCTGCGCCCCAAAGCATCTACCCAAAGCTCCATTAAACAGAACTTGTTTTTAACCGTGTCACCGATCTCGCCCAAACTGCCCGATAGGAAGTCGGCGCGCTGCTGCTCGGTGCGCTCTTCGTAGTCAGCCGGGAAAAGCCTATCTAAGTAGTTCTCTATAATACCTACTAGCGGGCTTTCTTCTGTAAATTCTTCACGTCCCTCGTTTGCGATCGCTTCGGCTTCGTCAGACAAAACAAGGCTTTCACCCATCATGTACAGCTCCATTGCTTCCGCCCAAAGTTGGTCTACTACTTTTTCGAAAGATTTTTCAAACAGCTTGTGCGTGTTCTTGTTGGCGCGTACCTCGATTGGGAAGAAACGGCGGTTGCCGGTCTTGTCCTTCAAAAACTCATCGTCATTGGTAGACCCGAAAAATACGCATTGTCGGCGGTGCGTTTTTACCCGGCGGGCGTATGCGCTACGATACGTATCTTCACGCTTGCTTATGAAGTTCTTAGTAGCCTCCACGTCCGAACGGCGAAGGGCTGACAACTCGGCTAGCTCCACGATCCAGGCGTGTTGTATCGCTTCGTATGCTTTTTGCCCGGACACGTCCGTTAATGAATCATTGAACCAACCTTTTGAAAGGGACTGTATAAGCGTGGACTTTCCCGCGCCCTGTCCTGAATACATAACAAGCGCAGTGTCAAATTTGCGACCCGGCTCGTAAACTCTAGTAACGGCGGCAACCAGCATTTTGCGGAACGCCTCGGAAACATATATGCTAGGCTCTGCGCCCATGTATTCAACTAAGAAATTATCAATACGTTTCACGCCGTCCCATCTTTGCGCCTCCAGGTACTTCTTGATAGGATGAAAAGCATTTTCGCTGCAAACCTTTTCCAGCGCGTCGTTTAATTTGCTGTCATTATAAATACCGTGCAAATCCTCTATGCGTCCACGGATAATTGCTACGGCGGTATCGTCCAGCGTATCACCCTTCTTGATGTCTTTCGAGAAGAACGGCGTACGGGTGTACACGGTCGTGTCTAGGAACAAGTCATAAGCTAGCAGATCATTTAATAGTGGATCGCACTTGAAAGCATTAACGAAGTTGCGAACGGTACACAATTTATCACCTTTGCGATCTAAGTCCCAAACAAGTTCGGCGGCGGTCTGCGCGACGCTCTTAACCTCGTCCGTGTATTCTTCGAAGTCGGCTAGATCATCGTCCACGGCTACCATATCCTTAACGCATTCTTTATCGGCGCAAATTAGCTTGTTCATCTCGCGGGTGCTGTCTTCCTTACCCAGATGCCCAAACTTGTGCACACGCACCAAATCATAAGCGTTATAAGCGTGTCCGTCTCCAATCGGGTCGGTTGAGTGGTGTGAAAAGCATAGTACGTCGTCATACACAACTAAACCAGCCGCACCCGATCCGAGTGCATAAGTATAACGGCCGTTTTCCGTCTCCGTGTAAACGTCTGAAAGGTATTTATCTATTGCTGCCTGTATCGTGTACGAGCGGCAAAACGCGCCTACCAGGCCCTCTTTATCGCGGGGGTCTTTCGCCATCTCTTTATTAATAACGGCACGGGTATCACGTTCCGTATCAGAGTGGAACGCCCATTTGCGCACGTCGCGCCATTCTTCATTGTCTCCGTAAAGGCTAATAAGGTAGTCTGCGCTTATTGGCTCGCCTTCGAATACTTCGAATAGTCCGGTTTGATCTTTGGAAAGAGATTGCCAGTACATCATACGTTCCGGCTGGAAGGTTGTTTTATCAAATAAATCAATGCCTAACAACTCGGCTACTTTACGCGCCGCGGCTTCGTACATCGTAACGTCCGTAACCTCTTCCTTAAACGGCATGATAAGACGGTAACGGCGTGATCCAGGGCGGTCTGATCTAGTAGTGTAGATGGCAGCGGCCACGCCCGGAAAGCGATCCTCAAAATCGAACGGGAAAAGATCGTCCCCAAAGTCTACATCTAGTGTAATCATTGAACGGGACATAACCGCCTTCTTAAGGCGTTGCGCGCCTGAAAGCTCGCCAGCCATGAATCCGCCAACGTCCTTCAATGAAGATTTAGCGGGCTTGTCCAGCCTGTCATACTCGCGTACCGTTTCATTGGTAATAACGGGAGTTCCTAGTCTTTCCAAAAATGCTTCCCAAGTCATACGTACGGCTTTCCATTTCAATGAAGCCGAAGAACCTGCAAGTGATAAAGTGTATTTTTCCATGTTAATTAATCTTTCTTGTAATATTTACTAGTGAATCCTTCTGCCTTCAACGGAATGCCGAAAGCGTCCGCCCATTTTGGTGTAACTGCCATAGCTTCGCAAATCCCTTCAAGCGATACAGTCGGCTCGCCAAAATCATCTAAAGGCACTTCGTTTACCGTTTCGTCGTGAATATGTCCCACGATCTTAACAGCCGGGTAACGTTTTACAATTTCTTGCATACCGTATGCCAGTAGGTCACGGCTGACTGCCTGCGTGATATTTTCGGTTAGCTTTCCGCCGTACGTGTCTAGGTCCGCCCATTTTCCGGTTAAGTCCTGACCCTTGTATGTTATAACCTCCCTGTCTCGTCCGTGCACGCTTTTCGTGGCGATCCGGCAAAATGGGTAAAACAAACGACGGCCCGAAGGTAATAAAATTGCTAGAGAATTGTTTTCTTTAAACCATTGAAATGTACAAACGTGTACGCCGTACCGGATTACCTCCACGTCTTTCTTGTTACGAATACAGAGTTTAGCACGGCTGTCTAGGGCTTCCCAAAACTCAACCACCCTAGGAGAAGCGGCGCGCCATCTCAATATGATGTCCTTGTATAATGCCGGGTCTATGGCCTTCTCATAGTCCATCGTAGACATAGCGCCCACCCAACCGCCATAGCCTAGAGCTAGCTCGGTTACTTTTCCCTGTTGGCGGTAATGCGTGCCTTTTCCGCATTGATTTTCGGGCAAACTGAACGTCATACTTGCAGACACTACGTATATATCTTTCCCGTTGCGGAACGCTTCAATACGCCAATCTTCACGACACAGACAAGCCAGTACGCGGGCTTCAATGGCTGAATAGTCAGCGATATGGAATGTAGTGCCCTCGGGGGCTACAAACGTTGTGCGGATCAGCTGTGACAGCGTGTCTGGCACATTTCCCCAAAACGTTTCGAAGTCCTGCAAACCCATGTGCTTAACATTATCGCGTGCGCCGTCTAGGTCGTGTATATAGTTACGTGGTAGGTTCTGCATTTGGACTAGTCTACCCGCCCATCTCCCGGTACGGCCCGCGCCATAGAAACGGTACAAACCGTGTACCCGTCCGTCGAAGCACACACAATTGCGCATCGCGGTATATTTGGCGTTGCTTGTCTTGTTTATGATCTTACGAGCGTTCAATACCTCATCCACACGTTCATTATCGCATTCCTGCATAATATCCTCTATGTCTTCTTTCCGGAATGAATCGAAAGACTTCCCGGTATTGATCATTACAAAGTCCTTAAGTTGCGTTGTGGACTTTAGAGAGGATATGCCGTACTTCGTCTTAATACGGTTTTTCAATTCGTTGCAAAATTCCTCGTTCAGAGCGTCCGCGTGTTCGGCTAGTTCCATATCCACGGCTATGCCGTTATCGTTTATGTCCTGGTCCAGCCTGTACAGGTCTATTTCCGACTGCGGGAAATTACAGTAATCAAGGCGTTCCAGGGCTTCACGTTCTGAAAGAATGTCATATCGTAGGTAGTCCATAAACTCCCCCCACTTTTCTGAATAATATTTTGGCAAATTGCGGTATTCTTCCGGTTTTGCTCTAGTGGGTTTTTGCGGTTGGCAGAAGAATTTTATAAGGGCTAGCCCTGTACCCTTCTTGCCTTCTTTCAAGTCCAGTGCCTTAGAAAGGTTTCCCAGGCTCTCCGGGAACCCAGCGTATAATGCCAGCGTTGCGGTGCATAGAAAACGTTCCGCGGGGATGTTGATACCGTATGCCATTAAGCACAACCGTTCAAATTGCGCGTTGTGCGCTACGATCGTGTATTGCTCATCACGGATCAAGTCTAAAAACTCTTCGTATCCGCATTGTACTGGCTGTGTCATATCAACGATGTGAACTGGTCCTGCGCCGACCGCGTATCCGATAAGAAGTATTTCGAAGTCGGGCGATTGCGTATACCGGTACGCGCCGCCGCTCTTAATGTCCTCGCTGGAAAATGTTTCAAAATCTATATAAATTGGTTTCATGTCTTTTTAGGGGTTTTTAAAGTTAAAGCCGCGCCGCTTCTACTCGGCACGGCTTTTAAGAATCATTTCACACTTGTTAATTTAAAAACTTGATTGATTAATAATTAATTTAATTGTTTATACTTGAAATAATTGTTTAATATGGAACGTTCATTCCGAACGGGTCGTCGTTTTCATCGCTTAAATCTTCGAAGTCGTTGACGCTTGATCCGCCGTCTAGTCTATCGTCATCAGTTACTTTCTGTATTCCGTTCAATCCGGCGGTTATACCGCGGTTGTCGGCACTCATGTTGTAACCGTATATCGAGATGGAAGCTACCCCCCAAGAACCGGAATACATATCTTCCTTCACTGTGATCGGGCGTTTACCTTTGTCGATTACGATCGGTTGCCCATGCTCCTCTTTGCGCTTCGCTGTAATGTAGTACATACCTTCAAACCCGGCTTGCCCTTCTTTCTCCGGCGCGTCGCCATCCTTAAGCGGGCTTTTGTAATTTTCCGGCACACGTCCCTTGAATTTCGGGTCCCTTGAAAAATAGTCCTGTGCTTCCGCCTTTACCGCATCGTTGATTTGCTTAACTAGGGCGGTGTCAGTTTTCGGGATCAAAAGCACAACGCTGTAATGAAAATCCCCCACTCCGTTGAATTGTTCAGCTTCGAAAACTCTTACATAAGAGAAACGTACATTTTTTAAAATCAATTTTCTACTCATAATTTTTAAGTTTAATTTGTTTCACGGTTCAAAGATATTGCTTTATTTTAGACTTCAAACCGTTTATACATTCTTTAATTGTTTTTTAACTTCTGTTAGCCTTCGATGTCGAAGTCGCATAGCGGGTTATATTCTACGCCCTTAGCGCTTTCCGGTACTAGTTTTGGCGCGCCGGGTCGCGATTCGATCGCGTCTCCAAACCTAGCGCTAAATACCTTCTTGCCTAACAGCTTCTCGAGATCTCCGATACCTTTTAGCTTGATGTTTAAAACCTCGTCCTCCAGGAACTCGTTTAAGAGCGCCTGCCGTATTTTCGCTTCATCCTTGATAACTCGGCTCGTCCGTCCGGCTACTAGCTTGTAACCCTCCCATTTATAGCCCTGTATCGCTCTATCGTAAACGTACTTATTTACTGATTCGATCCAGCTCTTATATTTGTCGATCTTACCGATTAGGTCTACTATTTCCTCGTCAGACAATAACAGCGGTTCGGGCTTTTCCTCGAAGTCTGCAAGTATTGCGTCACGTTGCGCCCTGCATTGGGCCTTAACCGGACAAAATCCGCACCAACTTCCGATAACCTGTTTCCCTTTGCCCTGTATTGCCGCTTTTGCGGCTGGTTTCAGGACTTTCTCCGCCCAATCGAGTAACTCACCCTTTGACATCTCGAACGTGTCGTAATGGTCTAATCTGACTTGTGCTATTGTCATTCGTATATCGGTTATGTTCTGCGACTCGGCTGCCTTCAAAGCTCCCAAAGCATACAACATCATTTGCTCGTTATGATCGGCTGACACTTTAACACCTGCTCCGTACTTCAAATCTATAATGTGTATCGTCTTGTCAGATACTAGTGTAACGTCTACAGATCCGAACGAGTCCGGTGCATAATCAGTAATGTCTACCTTTCTCTCTAGGAACATTTCGCTTGAACCGTCCGCCTTAGCCATCTCGTAATATTCACCGATAACATAATCGCAATAGTCGCGGATATAATTCGCCATGTCGATACTAAACAGCGGGTTTTTAAGGTGTTCATCGTTGACGGGTAACTCTTCGTCGACGATCGGATCATATTCACCTTCCGTGTATTTAGTCAAAGCATATTCGGCTATTTCGTGGGCTAGTGTGCCCTCCTCGGCGTAAACGCTTGACTTGCTTCCGGCGGCTTCTGCTAGTAGCGCCGATGGAGTACAATTTATCCATCGTTTCGCGCTACTTGGCGATAAAATCGCGTGGTCTCTCTCTGCGTGTCCCATTATAAACGGCTTGAAATGTATGCAACAAAATCGTTAAACATCTCTTCTTTCAACGTCGGGAAACTGGACGCGCCTACGCTTTCAAAAGCTTCTTGTACCATTGGGCGTTTCTTCGCGTTTAGTGCCTTCATAGCCCAAGATTTACAATCGTCAATAGTATAAGACACTGTGTCACATTTTGGTGCTTTAGGCTCTTCCACTGGTGCCGGTGCAGGTTCTTCAACCTTTGCAGGTTCTTCAACCTTTGCGGGCTCTTCTACTGGTGCAGGCTCTTCCACTGGTGCAGGCTCTTCCACTGGTGCAGGTGCAGGTTTAGCGGCACGTCTAGCACGGGTCTTGGCACGTTCCGATTCCACCATCTCGGCCACTGTTTTAGGCTCATCCTCCGTCTTTGCCTTTGTTGCTTCTACAACTGCGTCCGCCAACATATCGAGGTCTGTTTTTTTCTCTACCACCTCCGGAGCAGTTCCGCCGGCCAATTCTCGCAGATAGTTAGATGCTGCTAACAATTCCTTCACACTCTCATTTCCAGTTAATTCAATTACTACTTTCATTTTTTCTTAAAATTAAAAATTGTTTCTAATAGTTCGTTTTTGTTCACTCTGATTTTGCCCGTCCCATTCTCGTACCGGGTGAGTTTTCCGGCGTTGAGCTGGTAGCGTATGGCATTTTCGGTGCACTCCGCTAACCGGGCGGCTTCCGCCACTGTGATAAGTTCTACTTTTTCCATTTCATTTTTTCATTAAATTTAAAACTCAATTTGTCAGACGTTCGATAAGTTTGTACGTGATCGGAATAAGCGGCGCGCCGGGCCTGCTCGAAAATAGTTTCGTAACGTTTGGCGTGTGGAATTATAAAGCCCCGGATTTTATACTTAAACTTTTTTCCGGCTTCTTCTTCTTCTCGTTGCAAATCATCGAACACCATTTTCGAGTTACCCGGATAGCCGTATAGCATTGTAGCCTCGCCTATCGTTTTGCACGCTGTAATCCTCTCCCGTATAATCTTATAAAAGAACGCTTCTAACTTATAAATGTCTACTGCCATATCTAGTAATGTTTAAAACGATTCTCCGATCTCGGAATAGTTCAACAAATTTAGTAGGCTTTTCAGTTGTTTTATCGATTGAGATTCTGGCTTTATAGCTTCAATTAAGCGGATACCGCACCGTCTTTTCAAATAAATTGGGATACCGTCCATGTTTCCCTTCTAACGCCCTTTGGTTACGATTGGCGGCGCTCTCATTTCTCTTTCGATATTACAAAGGTACAGCTTTATTTTGAACTACAAAACTATCTCCCAAAAAACTTTAGTAATTTAACTCTGATTAACTGTTTTGAAGGTTTGATAACAGTGTAAATGGCGAATAGCCCTTTTTAAACGCATCTTTCCACCCTTAACTGCGTGCGTATCAGCTAGTTAAGTGGCAAAAACGGGTGGCGTGAATAAGATATGAGATAGTTTTCTATATAGTTTATAATATAATATTTCCATAAATTCATTCACATATTAATTCATATATTTACATATTTTATATATAATCTAATATTTATCTGTTAGCTCTATATATAATCTTTACATCTTTTACATTAGATATATATTGATAGATAAAGTACTAGTTATTAGCGAGTTAAGCGTGGAAGATGCAAATTTTAATCATCTACATGCAAAAACGCCAACTCGTTATGAATCAGCGTTTTAGGTTTTCTAGTGCAAAAGATGAAAAGCGTTATTTGTCGAATTCTGCCGAGAATTCTACGTGTATTTTGGATTTTGGGTTTTTATTCGATACGGTTACGGTTTGTTTCGGTTTTCCGACCCGAAAGAATAAAAACCGCTTTTGTTTGACTGATCCGATCACATCTATCGTGTCGATACTGCTAGATTTTATAATTGTTGTGTCCGGTTTGGATTCAACTTGTATATCATTCCACCCGTCGAAATAGTGCGCAAATCGGTTTTCTTTGTTTCCGTCCCGGTATTCAGTCTTAACCACAGTGTCCACCTTGGTAACTGTCTCGGCGCGCGTCGCGTTCTTTAGCTCCCTGATCTTTATTCCCGCCTCGCGTACCTTATTATATAGATCGGCGTTATATAGTTCCAGCTCGTCGCGCTCTAATTTCAATTGCCTGGCTTGTTCCGCATAATCGCCCGCCGTGGTCTTGAACGCTACGGCCTCGGTGTTAAGCGCGGTGAGGTTGTTTTCCTGCCGTTCTAGCTCTTTTCTCTGCTTTTGTACTGTCTTATACGATGCGTACAATAAAATGGCAAGAAGGACCGCTAAACACACCAATATCCTATCTAATGTTATTTTCATAGATGAAGTATTTGACGTTTCACATTGTTCTTATCGTATGAGATATGCACCCAGGAGAAACCCCTTTCGTCGATAAGCTGGCAAAACGGCAAATTGAGTTTTTGCGCCAGATCAAAGAGTTTCTTATTCTCCTGTTTGCTACCCCCTGTTATGTCCGCCGCCTGTCCCTTCATGTGCTGCGACGTTTTAGAGCCCTTCACCGCCGCGTTTAGTGCGGGTGATCTGTATCCGCTATTAACCCGGATCGGTTTGCCGTACGCGTCCCTAAGAGGGTCTAGCACGTTATCAACTAACAGTTTCAGATTCTCCGTTGCTTCCGGTGTCGGATCGTTGTTGATCTTCTTCGCCGCCGCCGTCGTTGACGCGGTTAGCTCTTGAATTGTGAAGTTTCGCATTTTTCAAATGTTTTATAAAGTCCAAATATTTAGTATTAATCAGTATATCCAGTACCGCAATAAACTCGTTATCCGGCTGAATCTTCTTAAAGTTACGGATAATATTCTTAGAATACACTAACGCGAAAAGCGTTGTAAGTAATCGTAATAAGTCCGTATAGTTCCCTTCCGGCTCTATAAGCCGCGCGGCTGCTGCTGTGAATAGAATCACGATCGCGGCGATCGCATACTCAAAAAACGCATGAAAAGCCTTTTTGTGGCTGTATTTTTCACCAGCCCTTAAACCTGCAATAAGTCCTACTATAAAATTCAATGTGCCGAATAAGATTATAAGGACGAAGAAAGTCATTACATCATTCGTAACGGTTAGTAGGAAAGCTAGAGACGCGACGCGCGCCGTATCAAAAACTCCATCCATTATTTTATTAAGCATATCCTAGATTGTACCCTGTGTGAACATTCCTCTTCAATCAGTTTAGCGTCTTTAAATGCCTTGATTAGTGGGACTATAAATAAATCAGCTTTGCCGCGTTCCGCTTCAAACCGCTTTGCCTTGTTATCATCGGCTAAAATGTAGCTGCCGTTATAGTTTTGTATTTTTATGCCGCTCGCCGTGCTTTGCTGCTCGCTTGTCTGCAAGTAACGCGCAAAGGCGTAGTAGCACAATACTTTATTAGCACCAGTACGCGCCGGCGTATCGCCTAAGTATTCCGGCGGTATCTCTTCATACGATCGGTGAAGTTGTGGCGACATGTCGAGCATATCGGCTTCGTAAAATGCCTTTTCAATGTCGCTATCTTTAACGTCCTTCGCGATCGTGAACAAATCTCGTAGTAATTGGATCGGGTATGCCATATTAATCTGTTATTACTTGGTCGGGCGCAATATCCGCGTCGCCTTCCAAATCGTTTTCAATTTTAGTTAGTTCCGGGTCTAGGTCGAATATATACGCCAGGTCTCGGGAAATCTTATCGCGGACACGCGACAATGAACGGCGGTAAACGCGCTGCATTTCCTTAACCACTTCGCCCGACGCATTCGAAAAGCTAATCAATGATGAATCAATAAGCGGGATCGGGATAGTAAAACAGGAAATAGCAATGTCTTTCCGCAATGGCTCGCAATACGATTTATACAGGTCGGAATCAATAGGAGTACCGATTTGGTCCACCCGGATAAACGGTTTCTCTGTAATACCTACATTCTCGTCTCTTACTGTAAGAACCGCGCCAGTTCCTTCTACCCCCATCATTTCGGTAATAGCGTCCCGGAAATCGTTTTGCTCCTGGTCGCTCTGAAACATCCCATGCGATACGACGCTACAGGCGTGGAATCCACGCGCTAAAACGTTTTCGACATACAAGGCGTTCCCGTGTTCCGCTCCCATTTCCGGCTGTACTGCATGAAACGGACTGATCGGATAGGGGCGACGGTTTGAGAAGTTAGCGTAATAGAGTTGTCCGGGATGGTTTTCAATACCTCCGTACTCTTCACACTCCTTCCAAAAGTTTTTCGGGTTGAAATTCGGATAAACCACACCCGTTTTAACGTTCGTGTCCTTTAGTTGTTCCCTTTCCCAATTATCAAATACACGCCATTTCCGCACGATCGAATCACGTTTGTAGTCCTCGTTAAGAACGGCGCGAACGTAACCGAACGGCACGGGATAACAGTACAAAGGGCGACCATCGCCGCCGTATTGTACTATTAATGCATATCCCCTATAACGCGGTATCTCGTCCGCTACGAACTCTAAAACGTCGTTCATGTCCTGGCCGTGCTCGTTGGTTCTCGCCGCAAATTCTTCGTTAACGAACCCTTCGCAAATGATGTTTTCTTTCGCCTTGTCGCAACACGCCGTGGCGGTTTTGCTGGCGTCGATAAGATTTGCGATACGTTGCGGGTATAGATTATCTACATCATAGCTAACCACCCCTTCAGAAGTACGGGGCACTAAATTCAGTGCCCTGCGTACTATTAACTCTATTTTCTTTGCTGCGATCATTGATTTACATTTTTATATTATTCTTCGAACTCCTTAAGACCCTCGGCGGCTTCTGCTTCTGCTTCTGCCTTTTTAGCCGCTCTAGTAGCCGCTGCCTTCTTAGCCGCCTCACTGCGTTTTGCCGCTGCAATCTCTTCTTCTGTCAGCTCCGGCTCATCAGCTGCCATTACTTGAACGGCTTCCGGTTCTGCTTCTGGTTCTGCTTCCGGTTCTGGTTCTGCTTGCAGGTCTATAAAATAGTCCTTGTATTCCTCGGCGGCTTCCATGAACTCCACGGCCTTCTCGTCGCTCGTATTAAATGCACGGTACACTCTTCCATCCTCGATCGAGTTGATGAATAGTCCCGGCTTCATCACGTAGCGGGTGTGCTGTCCTGTCAAATAACGTTCTTCATACCAACGTTGTGCAAACAGGCGATCCGCACCGCACACAATATCCAATTTTAGGTTAGTCATTGTTTGGCACAATGCCACAATTTGCCCTATATCTGTAATTTTTTCCATCTTTTAAACTGTTTTAATTTTATTAAACTTTCGGTATCTTCAGACCGTCGTACGCCGCTTTGGCAAGCGTTACCAACATGTCACCCGTTGACGCTTCCGGTGTTTTAAGTGTTACCGTTGAGATGCCGCCCGTACTCGAATCGGTTGCAAAGTCCGACGCTTCCAAACCGCAAAACGCGCCCGCCAAATAATAGTTACCCGATTTAGATTTCAGAGCTACTCTAAAATTACCTTTTAAAAGGCTCGTTAACGCCAAACGGTACGCGGTACTATCCATAGAGGACATAACCTTAATAACGACGCTCTGATCCTCTGCTGCGGGTACTGTATCATTTGCTTTAATTGCTTCCTGGTACATTACGGAGTTGTTAACGGAGTTAACTACGTACCCCTTTTTTCCGGTTAACATCGTGATTGTCCCCGCCCCTCCTGTTTCCGATATGGTGGAAATATCTGAAGAATTTATAACAATCGCTTCGTCTATTTCACCCGTTCCGCCAGTCAGCACAAAATTAGCGCAATCAAACGCTATATCCTGATCTAGTTTTTTTAAACATGCCATATAATATCCTCCTTTATGCCACGATCGCCGCGGCTCTTAAAACATTGTAAGCTGTTCCCGTCATATTAACTCGGGATTCTCCAATAACGTTTTCAGGAGTTGATAACGTGATGGTGGTATACCCCCCGTTTGCGTTCAAGTCCTGCGATACCGCCGTGGCAACCAACCCGTAATTATACCCATAAACGCGGTTACTACCCGTTTCCTTTGGTTTAGCTATCGCTAAAAATGTACCGTTAAGTATTGAGTTCACAATCGCCGATCCGGTATCACCTTTTTCGTACACTGTAAACGTAACCGCCTGCGTTAACGCTGTTGGCGCATTATCGTTCTGCTTGATCTCTTCCGTAGCGTTCACGCCCTTCTTATTACTTTCAACCAGCACGGCATTAGCGCTAGCGGCTAGCGTTATAGTGGCAACCTGTCCCGCTACGCTCTTTGACGAAATATCCGCAAAATTGATAAGAAGCATTTCGGCTACGCCTGTTGCCCCTCCATCGCAATCAACTAAGACTGCCCTATTTAATTTATTTAAGCATCCCATATTTTAAGTTATTTTTGCGTTTACAATAACGGTCCATGATGCGGATGTTATGGTAATACCATTTTCACCTCGTGCACCGTCCGGCGTCTTAATCGTAATCGTAGTAAAACCGCCTGCCGCGTTAGAATCCGTATCAGCTTGTGAAATTTCAAGCCCGCATTTATACCCCGCCATTATTGGCGTTGAGTTAATATCATTCAATTTGATTGCCGCCATGAAACGTCCCGATAACAATGCCGATATGATAGTTCGAGCATTAGCATTTTTTTCGTATATCGTAAACATAACGGACTGGTCCAAACCTGCTGAAACATCTGATAACTTCAACGCTTCCGTCAACTTCGCTCCGTTCTTGTAACACTCTACCGGAATAGTCTTCGCACCCGCCTTAAGGGTGACACCCGACAGGATGTTACTAGCGTCTACAGTTCCGGCGGTTACGTCGTCAAAGTTAATCAGATACATTTCAGCGATACCTACGCTACCGGGTTGGCATGCGTAGGTAATTGCTTTATTTAATGTCTTTATACAAGCCATTTAAACTCTGTTTTTAATTATTAAACACCTGCTGCGGTGCACAATTTCATATATTGAGGAACTGCAAGCATAGCGTCAGCCGCAAATACGGTTGTACTGTAATACTTACGGTCCTTAGCATCGCGGATGAACGGATCAATATTCAGACTTGAATCTTCCAAAGCCAACTGAATGTTAGTTTTCGGTGAGAAAGCAATGAAAGACTGAACTGTCAAGGCGTCGCCCTTAGCGCTGTTAGACACGTGTCTCAACTCGTTCAACTTGTAACCTTCGAAGAAGTACGCGGGTTTGCCATTCTCCATGTTAGCTTGTGCCAAATGGTTGTCCTTGGCTTCTACCAAGTCCTTGTAAGCACGCATAATGTTGCTAGATACATAGAACTCTGATTCGTCCAGTTGATCGGCACGCTGGTTGTCGATACACCATTTCAGACACTCCAAAACGTTAGCACCAGCTCCAGAAGGAACAAGGGTTTTAACCTCTTCGGTTGATGCCTGCATCTGCTTGATGATACCACCGTTTTTAAACACGGTGTACACACCCGCTGTATCAGTTGTTTTCAGACCGTCCAACCATACGAGACGTAACATGTCAGCCTCGAGAACTTTCAGAATTTCGTTCTGCATGAACGCTGCCAACTGTGTTTGGTCGAAATCAGCTGAAAGGTGAACGCCTTTTGCAACCATTTTGCCCCACAAGTCTTGCAGACAAACCACGATAGGCAACTCAATCTGTGCGTGATCGTAGTATTTAACACTATCGTTAAGGGAACTGTACTTGTATTCGCTGTCACAGCCCGCGGAACGTCTTACCGCTTTGTCGGTCGCTGTGAATGTCAAAACGGGTTTGCCCTTCTCAATGCCTGCTAACACGGTTACGCCGTTGGACAATTCGCCCTCCAAACCAAGCGTCAATGAAATAACATCGGCCAGGCTGTCGATATTCAATTTGTTTAAATCGCTAAATGTAAATGCCATAATTTTAATGTTTTAGTAGATTAGTATTTGAATTTTTTACGCATTTCTGCCGCGGCCTTCTGAACCTCTTCGCGGCTCAACTTCGTAGCCTTCGGGGTTTCGGTCTTTAATTCTGTTTTTGCTGCTGCCGGTGCACCGGTACGTTTGCTTAGCTGCGTTTTGAGATCAGACACGGTCTTCTTCAGCTCGGTAACTTCTTTGCGAATTGCTGCAAGTTCTTCCGGTGTAGGGGTTTTCTTCTCTTCCTCCTCCGGCTTTTCTTCCTCGGTTGCAAGTTCTTCTTGACCCTCTTCTTCGCGTTTAGCTTCGCTTTCCACTTCTTTAACGTCGGAAATCTTTCCGGCTACGACTGAAATAATCATGTCCTCGCCTTCGCCAATAGAAATGTAATAATCACCATCTTCTACGGGTTTGCCTTCGGCGTCCTGTACTTCGTCACCCAATGCAGCTTGTTCGCCTTGCGCGATAATAACAAGCTCCTTTCCTTCTTTGGTTGTGACTGTTTCCCTAGCCAGCTTAGTAGACTTAACCAGCTCGGCTAATTTTGTCCAAAATTTACTCATTGATAATTTGTTTAAATTGTTATTAAATAAAGAACTAGTAGCCGCGGGAAGTCCCACCAAATCGGCACTAAATAATTCTCTTACTTCTGTTACGGTTGCGGTTTTCGCTTCTTCGTCCAACTGTTTAACGTCAGACTGATTCACCGATACGCCCAATAGCTCCGGCTCCTTCTCGATCATAGCAACCATAAAATTATATTCGCTAGGATACGCACTTTCCAAGGCTTCAGACATAACTAGGTCGGCATAAACGGCGTTTTCGTCGTGCGTGAAGTTTGCAAAATGCCCTATATACCCGTCTAGCAAGTCCGTACCGTTGTGCGTCCGGCGCGCGTGAATAGGCCGGGAATTACCTAAAGCCACTAGAGACGGGAAAGCACTAGCAGAGATGACTAATTTATAAGCCTTTCCCCCTTCTTCATAGTAGTTTGCGGTTTCCCCGGCTTCTATAATGCGTAACTTTTCAAATATTTTCATATATTACTGTATTATTGGTACAAAGATATATTATTTTACGGCACAAGGCCGCGGCTTTACCTACGATTTATAGGCTAGCCGCTACCTGTACGCTATTATATTGTTGTTGACCCTCGTCTATGTCGGTAACCGCCACCCGTGGAGCGGGAACGCTAGCCACTGAATCGTACATAATTGCCGCTAATTTCCGCAAACTATCGTTTGACAGGCTGAAATTACTAGGTAACTGCATAGTTGATCCGCCGCCTACGTCGATTTTGCCACCGTTGGCGTACCGATACACGCCGGACGAGCCGAACGAACGCCCGCCGTACTCCATATTAAGGGCTGATAACGCGTTGATCGCGCCGGATGCCTTACGGTTCAGAATGTACATATTCTCCCCGCCTTCGGCCTCGAACTGTTGACCGTTTGACCCGGTGAACGTTACACCACCCGCCGCATGGCTAGCCCCGTAAATCTGCCCGCCCTTTGCGTATTTGCGAACGCTCGTGTTTATCTTAGTGTCCGGCTCTTTGGTTTTGTTAATGCTCATAACCTGTTTCATACCAAAAGCGATAATCATGGCTGCCTGCGGGATACCCCAAGCTCCCAGCTGCGCTATTGCTTTAGAAGCTCCTAGATAAGTATTGATAAGCGCCTGCGCTGTTGCAAATGCTTTGCCAGCCGCGCTTTCCTCGCCTAGCAATTCGGATAACTGCCCGGCTGTGCCCGCTGCCATCGCCAATACTGCATTATAGTATTCCCGTTTCCGCTCTTTCTTCAGGATATCGTACTTCTCCTCTATGGCAGCCGTATCCGCGCCAAGGGCTTCCGCGTTCGCTATTTCTAGAGCCTTCTGCTCCTCCAACCGGGCTAACTGACTTTCCAGGTCGTTGCCTTGTTTCATCGCGGCTAGCGCCCGGTCGTTCTCCATGTTGAGGGCTTGACGGTCTCGCTCCTGCTGATCTTCCTCGTCCTTCCGGGCCTTGACTTCCGCGGCATATTCCAACTCGAGTTGGCGAACGTTGTTTATATACTCCTGTTCACCGATAAGACCCTGCGCACGTCTGTACGTTTCAATCTCTATCTTTTGGTCGTTCACCGCTTGCAGTTCTTGCAATGAGATTTGAGCACCTTCCAGTTCCCGTTGCGCTATGTCCAGCTGCATTGCGGTAACCGCTTCCGAATATTTCTTAAGTTGCGCGTCCTGTGCGGCCTTGATAGCGTCCTGCGCTTTCTTTTGCGCGTCTGCTTCCCGCTTCGCTGCGTCTTCCGCCGCCTTCGCTGACCTCGCCGCCGCGGCTTGTGCCGCTTGTGCCTGCTTGTCTCGCTCCTGTTTGATGAAGCCGGACACCTGCCCCGCCATTTCTTTCTCCTGCGTAGCGTATTGGGCGCGCGCTGCTTCGAGCGCTGCCAGGGCTTCCTGTTCTTTCCGTGCGTCCTCGTCGCTTGTATATCCTAATTGGTTCTCGGCTTTGATCTGCTTGTATTTAGCTTCCAGTACAGACAACTCCATATCGCGGATACCGTGCAACTTTTCCCTAGCTTGTTCCAGTAACTTAGTACGTTCCGCCGCTGATTTGTTTTGGTCAGCTGCAAGGGTCTTAAGTTCTTCCATCTCACGCCGCATCTGTGCCATAGGTACGAGCGCCGCCGTTTCAGCCTGGTAAATCTTCTGCGTTTGGGCTGCCAACCGTGCGCCTTCCGCCGCTGCTCTCTTCGTCTCCTCACTGATAAGCCCTAACTTATCCAATAGCCATGTAACGGCTTTAGCAAGGTTTTCAAGAAGAAATGCTACGCCCTCAAACAATCCGGTTATCCAGTCCAGCAAACGCCCAAAAATCACTTTAAAAGGGGCAAATGCAGCGTTAAGGCTAGTCGCTAATTCGCTGTTACGTTTCATCATCTTCTCGATGATAGCGATAAGCGATAAGACAAGCGACACGACAAATATAATAGGGTTCGCCTTTAACGCTGCGTTGAACGCCTGTACCCCTGCGATTCCGCTTTTCATTTGCCCTACCAGCGCACCGGTCCCCCCGGTTAGCCCCTGTGTTTGCAATATGCCGTCCTTGACGCTCTCAGCGTAATTTCCGACATTACGGCGGTTGTCCCCTACCGATTTTTCCAGCTCCTTAAGCTTGTCCGATAACGCCTTGGTTTGCTCGGTTAGGTCTTGACCTTCTTTGCTGGTAGTCCGTTGCGCCTCGCTCATCTTGTTCAGCTCCGAGGTGTTCTGCGCCAGTTGAGCGCGCAAAGCGTTGACGCTCGTAGCCTCGTTATCGAGAAGCGTTTTTGTAGACTTGATCTCCGCGTTATTTTCCCGGTTAGCGTTCGTATTATCCAATATTGCTTTCTGCGTCTCAATCAGAGACTTATTCAGCTTCTTTACAGTCGCGTCGTACTTGTCTTGTTGTACCAGTCCGTCCGCATAGTTCTGGTTTAGCGTGTCCAGCTCCTTCTTCTCGGAGGCGTACGCCGCTTGCAAGTCCTTCTTAGTCTTTGCAAGCGCCATACTTTTGGCTATTAACGCATCCAGCCCCTTCTCGGCTTCTGACGTGCCGAAATTTAGGTCTAATAATGTTACTTGATCCGCCATTTTTACGTTATTTTAAATCCATTTTGTACAAAGATAGCTTACAATTCCCGTTTGCTACGTCATACTCACCTAAAGATTTGATATAGAAGTAGCTGTTTAGCTGCGAAAAGTAATAAGCGTCCCCTAATCTAAGGTTCTCAACGTCTGCGTATTCTAGTTGCGCTTTTATTTTCACCTGTACACGGGACCGGAACATACGGAAATGCCGGTTTATATACGGGTAATAGATGAAGTGCGGGTAGACAAAGTACGGACTAGGTGATGGCGCGGTGAATATACTGGTAAGTCCCATATTCGGATACACCAACCGGTCATGCGTGTATTTAACGCCGGACTTGTACGCCTCTTTAACAGGCGTTACCGTCCCGGGCCCGTTGGAATAGCTGAATTTTTCCGAACCTACCGTACAAACGTATTGGTCAGCGAACTCGTCCGGCACGTCTACCGTCTCGACGCTGCGTAGCTTGTCGCTCCAGTCGTGTACGCGTGTCCATGCCATAGACGTACCGTCACGTAGGTCCGCGTCTACTATCGGCTCGACACGTAACGTACCGTCGCGGTAAATCTTCCGCCAGTGCCATGCCGTGCACATATCATCAACTAACTTTTTAACGTCCGTATACGGAAAATCTGCGGGTTGAGCGTAAGCAGTTTGAGACGCGGGCGCAATCGCCGCATCATAGACTATTTTACCCTCTCCGCACGTAATAACTTCTTCCGGCGCGTAACCGTCAGGGAATTTAAAGTAGTCGTTACGGGTCACTCCTCCGATAGAAGCGACTAACTGTATGTGCGAATCCTGTTTGGGGTACACTGTCATTTGTTGATTGATAACCGAGCGGTAAATCCAAATGCGATCCGTCAACGTCCCGTAGAATGAAACAGAGCGCCCGATACCCGATAGGTTTCCCTGCAATTGGATCGTGCCGGGTTTAGTGCTCGGGACAGTTGTGCCGGTGTATTCTACGATCAAGTAGAACGCTTGACCCTCCCCGGATGCGATGAGTATGCCCGCGGGTGAGCCGCCTGATCTAGCCCCGAAGAAACTAGCGTTTGCGTAGATATTAGCGTTATCCATCACAATAGTAGCTTTTTGGGGGTAGATGTAGCCGCCGCGTCCCTTAGTGTAGTTCTGCGGTACTAGCTTTGTCGATCCTGTTGCTACGTCACCTTGCCATGTGAGATCGCGCCGTTTCACTATGATTGAGGCATGTTGCGTTGAAGCATCTGGCACGGGTACTCCGTTGTTCGTCTCCGGGTGTATCGCCGGGAACGTGATTTGTGGAAAATCTACGTACCGTCTTACTAGCTCGGAAAGGTTGGCCGCGCTGACTGGTACCTCTCCACCTTGTACCGCACGGTAAACAGGCGGCGCGGATATGGGTAAACTTACGTCAGACCACTTGTCCGTGCTCTCTATCAAGTTTATAGTGTACTCTGTTTCAGTCGCCGACACCTTCGCGTAAAACTGCGTAGGCTCGTCGGACACATAAGCGTAATACTTGAAAGGTATGGACGCTATCAAAACCTCGGCTACGTAATACTCACAGTTAAGCAAACCTTTGTTTAGCCCTATGAACGTCCGGTCATTGTCGGGCGTTCTCGGCACTTTTATCGACGCGCTAAACGCTACGCTATCCCCGGTCATAGTAACCGGGGAAATGTTGTTTAATGTGATCTTGACCGTCGCATTATCTAAACCGTCTATGTCGTAACCGTTAACTCTTAATGATACTATTTTCATCTTATCCCTCCTGTGTGATTAAACAAACTGCGTTCTCGCTAGTAACTGTATTCTCGATTCTTAACTGTCCTGTCCGCGCCACTCCCGGGTTCGCTGTATTGAACGTTACTTTTATTATGCCCGATCCGGCTGTGCCCGATGTAGGTGAAACAGCCACCCAGCTAGGCGCGTCTACTAGGGTCCAGCTATCGACCGATTGATACGCAACGGATCTCACTTCTCCCCCAGCCTTGCCGCCCGAAATACGGAACGGGAATAAACCGATTGAAGTGGGTGTGCCATCCTGATTAACGGTAACTACCGCTATCTCCTCGGTTTGGTCATTATAGAACGTTATTGTTCCGGTACGCGCACCATTACCCGAAGCATTGTCCGCGATCGTTAACGTTACAGTTGTTTCGCCGGGTGCCCCTTCTGATACGCTCGGTGTGATCCACGTATCACGCTGCGACACAGACCACGCGCCAACCGATGTAACGTCCACGGTTACCGGATGCGTTAGATAGTCTACGTTAAACGTACTAGGGCTAGTAGATATATTGCCCGAAATCCCGGCTTGTGTAACGGCTATATTGTACGTAGTAGACCCCGCCTTGCTTTTCAATACGATATTACCCGATCTCGCCCCGCCTGCGTTGGCGGATACCGTTGCGGTGAGATTAGACGAACCCGCGTTCCCTGTGGGACTATCCACTGACATCCACGAAGGCGTACTCTGCACCTCCCATGCCGCGTTACTGTATATGCTGTTAGTAAGTCCTTCCGTATACGCCGGACCGACCGTCCACGGGTTGCGCTGCGCGCTAAACACGATAGACGGCGTAGGCGGGTTGTCCGGCGCTAACGGGAACACGTAATTATCTTGTAGTTCCGTTGTCTTGAACCTTACTTGCTGCCTGTACGTCTTGGTACTGTTGGACCAGCGCGCACCCGTGTCGCCTGAAACTTCCGCCTTGAACCGTTTAGACTGGTATTGGTTTATACCTGGTATGTTCAACTCGAACACGACATTAGACGATACCAACAACTCCTGATACACATTATAGTATTCCTCGCCGTACTCTAGGTTTATAGTGATCTCCGCTTGTTCCGTCACGCCTCCGCGTCCTCGGATCGGTGTGAACTTGTTAGACCAGAAGTAGTCCTTGAACGCCGCCCAGAACCATTGCCCGTTGCGCATGTTCCATCTAGCGCGCAAAGCGCATTGAAGCCCCGTATCATAAACAACGTCTGACATTAGGCGGTCTTCGTAGTTAATCACTTGATCCAGCCCCGACCCCCAAACGTTCTTAATCGTCAACTTCTTAATGTATGTTATATCGATAGTATTTCCCAGCACGTAGGTAGTGGGGAAGATCGCCGAACTAGGCGCACCCGACACGGGTTCAACCTCAACGGAAAGCGCATCAGACGGGTGTATAACGTATGGGAAAAATATGTCTAACGTCTGCCCCGGTATACGCGGTTTTGGCGGTTGGGGAAGCGCGCCATCAACGCCTAGCGTATCCCAGTATGTGAGATCACAATGGAATACGGGAATAGTTATATAGTCGGTCGGGTCGGATACCCAGAACAATAACTCCTGTTGCATAAACCACGGCGTACCCTGCGACTTGTTACGGTCTGCGCGCTTAAGCAAAGGAGCGGCAAAGGATAGGTCTATGTTTGTCCCGTACTGCTTATATGGCAAAGTTACTGTTTTAACCGCCGATCCGCTGTTCCTCACAGTAATATTAACAGGCTCGTTTAACCCCGTTGTCACCTTCGCCATTAGCGGGCGGGTAGCCCACACGGGTAACTGTCCGTCGTATGTTTGACCGTCGGTTAGTGTTACATCTGCTATCGGTATATATATGTTCATTATTTAATATTTAAAGTGTCAATAATAGCGTATCTGATTATGGTTACTATCTCGTTTTGCAACTTAAGCACCCTTGCAGGGTTGAGAACGTCCGACACCACGCCGCCAGGGTTGTGGCTGTTGGGCACTTTGATCCCTTCTTCACCGATTAGTTTCGCGATCGGATATGCCGCGCTTAACGGTATGTTCGCTCCCTGCTTGTTCTTGTCCTCGATCCATTTACGGATGATCCACAACGGCGGGCGTTTGCCCACAGCGCGTCCGCCTTCCATAGCGCCTACATAACGCGGCGCGGTTATCTTAGCATTGTTGCCGCCTACAACCAACTTTAACTCCTTGGCGAAGTTACCGGAAGCCATCAGCCCTTTAGCCTTGTAAGACGCTTCTATGTCGTCCCGTAGCTTGGTTAGCAGCACCTCTATTTCCAGTATCGCGTTACGTGCCATTATTCAGATAGATTTAGTGTTATCTCCCAGCCCGATTTGGGACTGTCGTAAATGTTTTGGCGCTTGATTACCGCCGCGCCTTCCGACACGTACAGGCAAACCGCCTTCTTTGCTATGTCAGTTATAACGGTGAACGTCCTATCCAGTACGTCGATCTCGGACGAGCTGTCAGTTTCGTAGTGCGAAGTCCCCAGTACCTGGATAAGCACGGTGATTGAGAACTCCTCGGCGGCGTAGTCGTTATAGTCCTGCCTACCGCCCGGAACGTCAACAAAGATAAAATCACCCGTTATATCGTTTGCCAGCCGATTACGTGTGGCTTCATCTCCGAAGAATACGGGAAGCGCGTGTTGCGCCCCCCATGTTCCAACCTGGTCTAGTATCCCTTTAAAGGTCATATTTTGATTTTACGTTATTATCATATTCCGGCTCGTTTACATCTGTAATGGTCCGTTTGCCTATCCACGTTTTTATTACGTTACCCTTGTAATTACCCGCTAGCGTAATAGCCCCGATAACGGTTGTGTCTGCCTCGATACTGGCGTTGTCCTTCATTGTGAGCACGCCGCGGCAAGCCGATGTTATCTGCCCGGTTGCCGTAACTTTTGAGTTACCGTACATAACCACACCCGAACGTGTATTAGCTTTTCCTTCTATAACGGCATTGTTCCCCATGATGAACGAAAGGCTCGTAATTGGTACAGTCGATGACCCGATAAACTTTGCGTTGCCCTCCATGTGAACAAGTGCACACGCCCCGGTTAATGCTATTGGCGCGAATACCGCGTTGTCCTTCATGTGCACCGTTCCGGTAGCATCAAGGGCCGCCCATACCGCGGGATTATAGTACACTACGGAATTATCACCGAAATAGCCAGTTCCAACTACGCCAGCATTGACGAGTATAGCGTTATCCTCTACGCGGATACTACCTTTCATGTTAACCGCCGTTGCGCCTGTGTTCACGATCTTACAACCGTTGTACACCGTTATGGTTACGCCTGCAAGGTCTTCGGGTGTGATCAGGCCATCGCCTGATTTTCTAAACAACAAATATACATAGATGTCTTTTAGCTGCGCCGGTAGGGGTTCTATTACCCCTGTGGCATACCCTCCGCCTGTTGACATAATTTTCCCGTTAACGTCTGTGAAATACCTCACACATTCGATCCCTGCTGGGCAAATTAGGCGGAAACCCACAGAGCCATTAACACGGAACGGAAGCGGCACGCACGCACGGTTTGCATTTGCCACTACTCCCGTAACTGTTTCGCCGATTGTCGTAGCGTTAAACGCCCCTTGAACCGCCCTAGGCGCGACGTCCAGAACCTGTGCCAGTGGATGGCTACGTGCTTTGTTACCGAACACGTTCGTACCTGCTATGTCGAACCAGCCGTTTATATAGGCATCCTTGTAGATGGTTGTATTATACGACGGGTCTGGGGAATCCGCGGCAAATCGGAGATTTGAAACACTATCGTAGCTCTCAACCAGCGCCCCCCAAAGTTTAGTGTCCATGCGGTACACGCGGTACATTCCTTCAACCTCTGAACTAACTAAAACAACCTGTGTTGTCGGTCCGAGACGCTTTCCAAGGCTATCCACAGTAGTGGAAAAGTCCACATCCGTATAAATGTTCTTAATCTGTGCGTGGTGGTAGAACAAGCCGTTCGGGACATTACAACCTTGGAAGATGAAAGGCATGTTAGCCGCTTGCGCTGCCACCATTCCCGGAAAGATCGTAGACGATACGGCGAAGTTATCGCAGTCCGTGGCTTGGATAACTCCACGACTGCTAACGCTTGCATCCCCTGTAACGCTCCCCGAAAATGCCAGGTTCTTAACGCCGCGGTATATGCCGGGGATAGCGGGTGCCGTTTCTACCGACGCGTCTATAACGGCGTTAGTGTTTATAAATTCAGCCATTAATGTGATGGTTCTGTTAGTTGTAGCATGCACCGTCATAGATACCTTCGAATTCTGTATAACGCTGTCGGGGTACTTCACGCCGGGTGCCATTGTATAAGTCCCGCCGGGACTTAATGTGAGTATTCCCGTGCTAGTCGCCGGGTTGATCTCCACACGTGAATCAATGATGGAAAGTTTAGTTTCATAGGTACCCGTAAAGGTAACAGCCGCGGCTGCCGCGTCTGCCGGGACTATCGCACCCGTCGGTTCCTTTCGCAGGCGGATAAAGAAGTATTGCCCTGCGGGTACTGTAAACGAAACACCCGCACCCGTTACAATCTGTGACGATGCCGCGCCTGTCGTAATTCCGTCCGCGTCCGTTGTGTACCATGTCACCGCGTACCCCTCTACGGCACATTTCACCGTTACAGGAACGCCGCCCGAAAACATAAGGGCTTTAGATCGTATGTAACTATCGCTGGTAGCCTTAATAGTTTCCCAGTTGACGCCCGCGGCATAATTAAAGCCGCCTTGTTCGAAGTCATCCGCCGTCAGTACTACGGCGTCCGCCGTTGTCTGTCTCGATGCGAACTGTAATTTGCTACCGACTACAACGCTGGACCCTAGAATATCTACGTTAGGCGCACCCGCGGTGCTTAGTGCCGCTTCGCCTACGTCCACGATCGAATCCCCGCCGATGCGTGCACCGGGAAAGCCAAAGTTGCCCCTAAACAGCCAGCAAGCGCCGTCCTGTGATAATGTTTTCTCGTCGTACACGATACCGCCCACGTCGCCAATATTGACGTAACGGCCGCCTACCGCCCACGAACGAAGGGCGCGTACTCTCCTGTCGCTCCCCACTGTAATAATCTCATACTTTTTTAAACCCATAACGTTATGATTTATAATGTTTCTTCATCTCTGCCTTTTGTTTCTCGTTCTCCTCGTGCCGCTTCGAAAGCGCCAGCATCGCGTCCAGATAGTTGATCCGCTTTGCGTCCTCGAACGAACAAGCGAACAATTCCGCCGTAGCCTGTACGAGTGTCAGCACGTTCTTCGCTTCTTTGATCGGATCGTCTTCCGGCGTGCTCCCTGCGTCGAAAGGGAACAAGCGTTTCTCCAGTCCGTCCGCCGTCTCGATCTGTTCTTTTATGTACTTCGTCGCACAAAGCAAATGGTAGACGTTATCCGGCGCATACTCCGCGGGCTTGTGCTCGACAGGCGTGCACCACTTCGTTACTTTCTCCGTTGCCGTCTCACTTCTCCTAGCCTCGATAACCTGCCATAGTGTTACGTCCTCGATACGGGGTATACGGTATACCAGCTTGCCGTTTTTTACAATAAAAGGGTCGGCCTTAGCGTACCCTGCCACCGCGTTTAATGTCGCTGCTTGGTCAGAAGTTAGGCCGCCCTTGTAATTCGGATGCAAGTTACAAATATATTCTAATTGTTTGCGGTTGTAATACCCACAAATTTTCCACCATAAGCGACGGAATACGTTTTTAATCTTTCCCCGCCAGTTGGTTTGCTCTTGCAGTATCAACCACTCCACGCCATAAAACGCTGTTTTACTCATATTCAATCAGTTCTAGTTCTTCGTAATAATACCACTCTTCAACGCCCGATCCGTCCCACTGTACGACCACGCCTAACACGTCGGTCTCCGTAACCGTCCCGGTGTTCCCGGCATAATCGTATTTAATGCGTACTCGGTCGTCTACTCTCATGCTGCAAATCTAATCATTATTTGCGTATCTCGGGCGGTATTTACGTATAAGATAGTCAACGCCATAACGTACTGCGTCCAATGCGTGGTTGTATGCGTCTACCGGCTCGTTGGTGTACGTGTCGGTCAGGTTGTCCTTGACGTAGGTATAATTGTCCGCCTCGTCCAGTACGTTAGTGCTCCGTTTCGTTACGAACAGGTTGAACTGCTTAACCTGCTGGATTCCCGCCCTGATTGATCCTTTCCCTTTGATGCAGGGGATCGTGTTACATCCTAGCCCGCGTAGCTCTATGATAGACTTCTGCTCCGCGTTGTCGCATACCGTAATCGTGCGGTCCAGCCTTTCCGCCTTAAGACGCTCGGCGATCGTGCGGTTTAACATCTTCGTCTCGTAGCATACTTCGTCTATATACAGGTTCATCCCTCGCATGTATATTTTGACAATAGCGGTCGGGTCGTTCTGAAAGCCGAAATCAAGCCCTGTGACGAACTTAACGTCCTCACCCGTTAAATCCTCCGGGAGATTGTCGATCGTCTCAATTTGGGGATATACGAGCCCTTCCAGCCCGCCAGTCAGCCCTTCACCGTAGACGCGCCACCAATTAGCGTCCTTGGCGTTCCGCTCTATGGCTTCTACCTGCTGCCTGGACAAGTACGGGTTGTCCTTGTATGTCGAGTGGATCGTTACGTACTTGTCGCCTGTGAAGTCCGTCTCGCCCCAGAAGCGCCGCACCGGGTTAAAGTCAATGATAACCTTAATCGTAGTACGTACGTCCAACTGCCTGAATATCTCGCGGGGCACACGCTGCGCCTCGTTGATAAAAAGGATGTCACGCGCCGGGCCATGAACCTTTGACGCGTTGTCACACCCGAAGAACTCGATGCAGACCCCCGGCTTCACCGTGTAGATCAGATCGGACTTGTTAAGCGCGTTGTCGTCCCACACCCCTTCGTCCAGCAGCATGTTCTGGAAGTCACGGAACATACCGCGCTTGACCGCTGGGAGCGTGTCGGTAACACACGAGATCATAAGAGGTTCGGTGCTTTCGTTAGCGACCAAATAGAGGAGCTGTAACACACTCCACGTCTTAGAGGAACGTGTACCCCCCTTGCTCGCTATACCTCTTATATAGGGGTCGCAAAACGGTCCTATCATCTTATTGAATACGTAGGTGCAATTCATTATTTCTCCTCCTCCTTGTGATCCTTTTTAAAGTTCTTAATCGAGCTAACCTTCGCACGCACTTTCGGATCGGTTACGTTGACCGTCAAGCCGCCCTTGATGGCTTCGCCGTTAGAAGTGTAGTCCATCTGCGTTTTAATGCCGCGTAGGGCACGAACGTAGTTGGCGTCGAACTGTCCCACCGTCGCGCCCTGATCGAGGTCCTGCGCGATCGCTTCGCGTATCCTGTCGATCACTTCGATAAAGTCCGCGCATACCGTCAGATCGAACTCCTTGAGGTTCTCGGCGTAGGTGGCGCGGCGGGTGCGCAAATAGTTGACGCTAGCGCCCAGGAACATGCAGAACTCATTCTCCGATTGAAGGTGCTTCTTTGGCACTTCATAGAGCGTTCCAGCCATGTTGCCGGACTTTACCGCCTCTTGCGTTATAACCGGCGTAGCCTCGCACCACGCCGAGTAAATCGCGTATGCCTCCCACAGTTCCTTGGGTTCTTGCCAGATAGGCGTCATACCGTAATGCGCCGTAGCAAGCTGGTAGCACTTGGAGTAATTGAACGAATCCGCCAAATACTTGGTAGTCGCGTATGTGGGAGCCAAATGGAAGTGCGCGTAATCCGGTCTAACCTTCTCGGGCTTTGGCAGCTGTACCGCCTCCTTCGTTTCTATTATTTCTTTCTTCTTTATAGCCATATAATTTTTATTTACAACTCTACAAAATTACGCTTTTTCCGCCCAAATCGCCGTCTTTACACCTACCAAAACCATCATTACACTCCGAAAACCCGATGAACAGGGCGTTTCAGCCCGAGTGGTAATGATGAAATGATAAAAATGGGTTTCCCCTATATATTATATTTAAATATTTCTATAATTTCATTAACCTTCAATAACAATAGTATAATATAGTTAATATATATATTACTTATTAATATGTATTCCACTAGTATATATCTTTATATCTATTACATATATACTATATTACAATATAAAGTGCTATAAATAAGCAAGTTAAGTGAGAAAGATACAAATTTTAACCAATTACATCAAAAACTTGAAAAATGCGTTCTGCGTCCTGTGGGGCTGGTCAGGTGTAAAACCTGAAATGGTAAGGTAAAAGAGGTTTTCACTACTTTTTTGTCAAAAACACGCTTTTTAGTTAAAATACCGTTAAAATCAAGCTTTCTCTCTAAAAAGTTTTCTCTCACAAAGTTTTTTGCGAAGTGCGTTAAATTTTTTAACTAAAAGTCGTGTTAACGTTTTTACACGAAAACACGCTTTTTAGTTAAATCCGTTTAACAATCCAAGTTATACAGAACCTTCCAGTCGTCTAAAATATCTTTACATTTCCACTTTTCGGCCCTCTCAATCGTTTTCCATGTCAGCGTACGCCGGTCTAAAACGTCAAGCGATCTACTTCCATCACAGTACATATTCACCCGGTACAGCATTGAAACTTCTATCCCGCTACGGTTTAGCTCCGTATCTTTACTCGGGTAGATCGGGCGTTCTATATCGTCATTCTCGTAGGGCCCTACGCGCTTCTTGTCCTTATCACGGTATAGCATATTCTCTACTGTCGGTATGCGTTCCGGGTCGGTTCTCGTGTTCCTGTCGTCCCGTACCCTGCTAGCCGCGAATATTATATCCCTAAGGGCTTCACAGAACAACGACGCGTTAACCAGGTGGAACGGTTTGCCCTTCACTTTGACATACTTCACATTATTAGCTTCAAGCCAGTTGAAGACGAAAAACGCGTGAAGATTATATAACTGCGCCATCTCTTCGATAACTAAAACTCTTCTTTGTTTCTTCTTAATATATGGTGTCGGCATACTATAAATTATTTAAGATACATACTAAAATACAACCAAGCGCGATCCCCGCCGCGATTGCCAGGACCATTTGTCCCAGCCATTTCATAAATTCCTTCATCATAGCTTCAATGCCTCCTTTAGTTCACCAATCAAGCGCAACGCCTCGACCCTTGACAGGTCCACCCGGCGTTGCGGCTCGCTCTTCCTGTATATCGTAATGGTTGTAATCTCTTTGGCGCTACGTGGTACGCGCTCGGCGTAAACCATCACGCGCTCGGCTTCCGCCTTATCGATCTTGACACGCATGTTATACTGCGCCTTCTCCGCACGGTCCAGCGCCGTCTTGAAACGTCCGGTTCTGATGCCCGCTACTTCTTGTTCCTTCATCTCTTGTTCTCTGAATAAATGTTCCATACTTTCCATAACTTAAAATATTAAATGTAATACACCCGCTAAAACCGAAACTACATAAAACGATACGAAAAGCACTTGAAATATATCCGCCGCGCCTTTATCGCTTTTCCAAAATAATAGGAACGCCATCATACATACAAAACCGATCGCCGCCGTCCAAATACAAATTCTAAGAAATTCCATAACTTAAAATATTAAATTGATTAAATACCCTATCATATAGTCCAAACCTGCCGTCAGCATAACGCCGTGCCCGATCACACCTCCAACCGCGGTTAGAAGGAAATCTACGAAATCAGCCTTCCCGCCGTACAAATGGTCCTTCACTTCCATCCCTAGCCCTACGCCCATTGTGAACGGAGCGCCACACACCGCGCCAAGCGGGATCGCGAATAAGAAATGCTTCCAGCGATTAGACGCTTTCCACCAGTCAATTAACTTTTTCATACGAATAAATTTTTTAATATATGTTCAATAACTCTAACCGTCCAACCGTTCCCGCACATGCGGTATATCTGCGTGTCCGACACTGCCCACTCGTACCAACTCGGTACGGTCTGCAAGCGCGCGCACTCCGTAGGCGTTAACTGTCGTAATCCTGCCCTGGTCTGTAACAGGTTATCCTTTTGCACCGTTGTAAGGCAATTAGACTTTCCATCCGTTCTCGGCTCTATGTGTTGCCTAGTCACCCCGTCAGCGTCTAAACGCCCCCGGCTAGCCACTATTATACCGTCTACGTCGCCCTCGAGAATATCGCGGATAAATATGCCCTCGTCTTCCGGCTGCGTGATCTGTGCAATGTTCGTCCAGTACAACCGCTTCCGGTTCTGCGCTGATAATAAGTTGCTGTTAATCATTACGGGTTCAACTCCGATCGCGTTAGTTAGTACCGCTTCCCATCTCTTCGACATAACAACGTTTTCTAACAGGAACTTAACGCTGGGGTTATACTTCCGTACTTCCGTCAGTATCCGCATGTATTCCCAAAACAGGTAAGACTGTCCGGTAAACTCGAACCCCATTATTTTAAGATCGAGATATTGATCCAGGCCCGTTACCTCTATGTTTTCTGTCGTAGCCATCCCCGCTTGTTTCCCCGCGAAGGAAAACGATTGGCAAGGGCTTCCGCCTATAATCAAGTCGATCTTATCCAGCTTCGACACGTCCACCTTTGTAACGTCACCTATATGTATCGTGTCGGGAAACACGTGGTGCGTCTGCTGTATAGCGAACTTGTCCACCTCGGAAGCGTAGTACTTATCCGGGAAGCATCCCAGATTAGTCAGGGCTATCTGCCCGCATGATAAGCCATCAAATAAACTTAATACATTCATACTCTATAATTGTGATTTATGAATAAATAATTTTTCTATCGCTTGTTTATCAATACTCGGATTAACACAGACTCTCAACTTTCGTTCCCATACACAAACGAAATCGTCCGGGGCGTTGTATTCAGAAACAAACACATTATGCCCCTCAGCCACTTTCTCCCTACACCAAGCCCAAAAATTTTCGTGGTCTACCGAGTACGCGTATTTTTTCACACCCGCATACGGAGGGTCGCAATATATAACGGAATTAGGAGGAATAATCATATCTGCATAACTGTGATTAGTGAATTGAACCCCTTCTATTAACGGGACTTGTGCTAATATGTTACGGATTGCTCTGCCTATATAATCTACAACTCCTCCGTGCGCGCCCATAACTGAATGACCTGAATACCCCCCGTCAAAAAACCTTCCGTTGTAGCTACCTACGAATCCTACCCATCCTACACAGTGCATCGGGTACTCATCCGAATTTTGGTTATAGCATGTCCGCACTTCGCAATAGTGCTCCCTATTTATGATCTTTGGCGGGTCCCAA
>ENA-UERM01000399-UERM01000399.1-human-gut-metagenome-genome-assembly--contig:-NODE-399-length-35881-cov-20.914339_pt1 | contig 35881 bp, 33 predicted proteins | sample MGYA00242983_ERZ507983 | MGnify/ENA primary metagenome ERZ507983 (study PRJEB26167, sample SAMN06115432) | human gut metagenome | host: Homo sapiens | place: China:Shanxi | collected 2015-04-29...
TTACTAATAGGTCGAGGGCATAACCAAGCAAGGTGATAGGAAATGGATGATTCTTTGTATGCAGTTTTGAAGGTATAGGAAATACAGATGGAATGAGAGGCAGCACCGGTTGGTGTTGTTTTTTTGTGTTGTTACTGTTTCTACGAATCTTTTGCTTTAAAATGACGAAATTTGGCGATAAGAAGACGGTGACTGGGATGTATATTAATGCTATAATGAAGAAAAATAAGAAAAGGAGTAGAGAACTTATGAAGAATATGGGGAAAAAGATACGCTACATAGCATTTTTTATCGGAGTATGTGTCTTGCTTGCAGGATGTGGGAAGAAATTTGATGCCAGTGGTTATACCAAGGCAGTTTTGGATGTAAGTTATAAAAACGAAATTCAGAAGTATGTAGAATTAACAGGGGCGGATGAAAAGGAAGCGGATAAAATATTTGAAGATAATCTTCAAAACAACATGGATATAATGCTACAAGAATTTTCCGGCTATGAATTGCCGGATGAGTTGGAAGAAAAGTATCGAAAGTTGTTTAGCGATATGATGAAGCAAGTAAAATATACAGTTGCAGAGGCAAAAGAAGTAGAAAACAAAAATTTCACGGTAGATGTAAAAGTAGAGCCTATGTTAATCTTTAATGATACCTATCAGGAGCTTCAGAAACAGACAGAAGATTATGCTACTCAGGTTAGTAATGAAGTGATGAATGGAGCATCCTTACCGTCTGAGACAGATATGCAGACACATGTTTTTGAAATTTATCATGATATTTTGCGGAATTATCTGGATCAGGGGATGAAATACGGGGATCCGGAGACGATTACAGTACATGTAAACAAGGATGATAAAAATGTATATACGATTGCTGATGAAGACATTTCTAAAATAGATGGGAAAGTGATGGCAATGGATGTAATTGAACAATAAAAACAGAGTGCACCTGACTTTTTGGGTGCACTGTTTGTTTGTAAATGATGTTAGAAATAAAATATTTTGAATTGTAGAAAAAATTCAAAAATTTTCTTGACAAACAGAGGAATAACAGGTATACTTAACGAGTATTCAAGAGATACACCATATAGGGGATTGGTCAAATGGTATGATAGGGGTCTCCAAAACCTTTGGTGGGAGTTCGATTCTCTCATCCCCTGTTTAAAAAGATCGCGAAAAGCCTTAGAAATGGAGGTTTTACGGATCTCATCTATTACCGAAAATTAAGAGGTAATCAAAAAGGTAATCAAACAAATGTTTGGTTACTTTTTTTCTGCAAAAAATCATTTCTTTGTCTGTTTCTTTTCATTAAACAGCGTTCCGCAGGATGCCCCGAGCGACGGTTCCTAATAGGGCGGCGGGTCGGCGGGGCAAGCGTCTGATGTCATAATAGTTGTTGTTGGCGATAAATTTTAATAAAATAATTTTTCTAAAGATTCATTTCTTTTTTATTTGTTCTGCCTAATAAATAATCTGTTGAACACTTATAAAAATCGGCAAGAGCAATTAAGACTTGAGTAGGGACATCACGAGTTCCTAATTCATAATGTGATAAAGTTCGTTGACTAATATTCAAAATTTTAGCTAATTCTTTTTGCGTCATATCTAAATCTTCTCTCATATTTTTAATTCGTTCTAAATACATAATAGTCTCCTTTTGAAAATTATACTTTAGAACAAAATGGGCTATTGATATTTAGAACATAATGGACTAACCTATATATAATATTTTTTGATTCAAGTATTGCATTTAATTATCAGATTTTTGTGGAACATAAACCATTATATCTTCTACTTTACAATTTAAAATTTCACATAAAATATCAACGGTATGTGTAGAAATATTATTGTTGGCTCTTAATCTGGATAATTGTCCAGCTGATATACCATAGCTATGTATCAGCTGATATTGAGTTACCTCTTTATTTTTTAATGTATCCCATAGCGGTTTGTAAGAAATCATAGAAAACTCCTTTTTTACTTGAATCTTACCCGTTTAAGGACTATAATCATATTAGCCATAAGTGGCTAATATGCGGAAAGATAAAAATTAGGAGGAAAAAAGAAATGAAGAAGAAATTTGTTGTTGCGTTGGTAGCTGCTATGTCTTTGACTGTTGCAGGAACGGGAACAGTATTTGCGATGGATAAAGTATCAACAATAGCAAGCGAAAAAGAGCATGTACATGGGGATAACTGTGAATGGGTTGTAGACAAAGAAGCTTGGACAGAGGAAGTAGTACACCCAGCAGAAACAAAACAAGAATGGGTAGTAGACAAGGAAGCTTGGACAGAGAACATTCTGAAATACAAATGTGTATGTAACGGTTGCCAAGCAGAATTTGCATCAGACGAAGAATGGGCAGCTCATGATAAAGCAGCAGCTATGAATGGTGATTTCTCTCATGGAAGTTACACTAATGTACCATACTATGAAACAGTAGAACATCCAGAAGAAGGTCACTATGAAACAGTAGTGGTAAAACCATCTTGGACAGAAACAGTAGAACACCCAGAAGAAGGTCACTGGGTATGCAACGGAGAACCGCAAGAACCGGAGCAGAAGCCAGAGAACCCAGATCAGAAGCCGGAACAGCCAGAGAACCCAGATCAGAAGCCGGAACAGCCGGAGAATCCAGATCAGAAGCCAGAACAGCCGGAGAATCCAGATCAGAAGCCGGAACAGCCGGAGAATCCAGATGTAGAAACACCAGAAACACCGGATGCAGAGAATCAAGCAACACCGGAACAGAAACCAGAAGCAAATAAGGAAAATGTTCAGACACAAGCAACAGAAACAAAGAAAGAGGGAACATCTCCAAAAACTGGAGATACAACTTCTGCACTTCCAGTTGCAGGAGCCGGACTTGCTTCACTCGGAGTTGCCCTTGCAACCATCTTAAAGAAACGGAAATAATTTGATAAATTTATTTGATCGAAGCCTAATCGCTTATGCGTGAGGGCTTCTTTTTTTGTGCTTAAAAATAGGGATTTTATTGAAGAACATGCTTTGAATACCTAAAAAGGGTAGGAGATGCTCTTCACCAGAACTAATTAGTTGAAGAATACTCTATAAACATTGAAAAATAGGGGAGATATGTCTTCATCTAGAATTAGATGGTTGGAAAACATGCTCTGGATAGCTAGAAAGAGGGGAAGATAGCCTAAACAGAGATAACTTAAGTTGGAAAACATACCTTACCCCCTAAAACAGTGGGAAGTTTGCCGGAGTAGAGATGGCTTTCTCGAGAACAATGGAGGAAACTTCGGAAAAGTATTAGTAAATTTAGAAAACGCCCTTTTTGATTTTAGAAAACGATTAACCTCTGCGGAGGTATCGTAATATGAAAGAGAAAAAACAGATTTCAGTTAACATTTGCTACCTATTGGAGCAAAAGAAATGGACATTAACAAAGTTGAGCACAGAAATTAAAAAAATCATCCGAGATGATAAGAGAAGGGGGAAATCAATGTTTTCTGAATATGCAAGTGGTGGGAACATGAGATCTTATATGTTTTTCGTGGTATGCCGTGCGTTGGAAGTGGATCCCGATACAATGATAAAACCGGTTACCGAAATAAAAGAATATAAAAAATGGGATAATTTTCCATCGAGCTTAGAAGAGTATAAAAAGCAGTTGCAAAAGGTTTTGGGAAGTCAAATAAAGGCAGGAAACATGGAAGCTTTTATTGAACAATTTGAAAGCAATGCGAGTCAGTTGGGAGCAGATCAAGATGATGGAGAAATATCTAATGCCACATATTACCGCTATTCAGAAAAAATGGGAAATATTTCAATAGGTAGACTTTTAATTTTATCACGGTGTTTTGGTATTTCTTTGAAACAAGTTGCAGGACTTGAGTAAGTGTTCGGTTTTGTGAGTGGAGAAAAGGAAATAAATTAGATAAAATAGAGGTGAAGGGAGGAAATGGTAAATGAGAAAAGTAAGGATTCGTTCTCCAACAAAAGAAAGTCCTCATGACAGAGGACTCTCTACTGTAACTGTAAACCGAATATGTGGTAACAGTTTTGTGGCAAGATCATTATACCGCATATTTTCACGATTTAAAAGATATAGAGGTGTTAATATGAAGAAACATTTTCAAGACAGTTTAATGTGCGTATGGGATATTCGTCATAGAAAAGCCGGAAGCGCAAAAATTGATGGAAAGGAAATTTCATGGGAGGATGCAGATCAACTGATTGGAATCCCACTTGAAAGTTCATCAGCAAAAGTGATGAAACATGCTATTTTACCGGAAAAGGTGGAAGTAATATCGCAGAAACTGGAACACATTTCATGGGGAGCACTTATCCAGTTGACTTTTTCTGGAAAATATGTGACGGATGTTGAAGTGTTATGTGACTGGCTGACAGATTTTTATAATGAGGATTAGCCGCTCTACGGCGGTATCTCATTACAAGGAGGGATATTATGAAGAATTTTTTTAAAGAACTCTTCGATATGAAGAGTAAAGAGGTTGAGAATGTTACTCCGCCCAAAGATACGGAAATGGAAGTTCAAACGAAAACAAGTTTGGCAGATCGTTACAACAACTGGTGGGAGCGGGAAAATGCAAAAGCATTTTTGCGGCAATATCCCGTATATGGTGCGCGGATATTTCCAGTAGGACAAACTTCTTTTTATGAAGTATGCTTCGGTGCTATTTTGGACAAATTTTTCTTTTCTCATGGAAAATGGAGACATATCCAGAAAACGGTATCTTACAGTTCGTATCCAGAGATTTGTGTATCGTTTGTATGCGCAGATGTTTATGGATTAAAAGATACTTGGAATCGTAGAGACTTAAACCTGCGAGAGATTATTCTGATGGAGTTACAGCGTGCATTATTACAATACACGCGATCGAGAGGGGTAGATATTTCGAGGTGCTCTGATCGATGTGTTTCTGGCTTGTGGATGATAGGAAATACGCTGATTATGGAGGTTCCGGATTCAGCATTTTCATGTTGTCATCCAGGGTTAGTAGAAATATTGGCTTCAGATGATTATAAAGAAAGGAAAAAGCTTTTTGATTTGCACAATCGACTTTAAAGGTTGAAGAGAGAGGTTTCATGTCTGCTTTTTGAAGCTACTGTGGTAGCGGAGAAAAGCAGGCTAAGAAACCGAAAAGTTTATGGAATGTAGAGCAGAGAAAAAAGCCTTTAAATGTTGAAAATATAGTGTTTTCATGGTCTCAGGGCTTGTCAGAGACCATGTAGAAATGTAGAAAAAGGAGTGAAATACATATGAGAAAAAGAAAAACGAATCAAGGTAATCTTAGCATGAGACGGTGTGAGATCGTTAGTAATTTAGAATCAGAAGATGGAGAAAAGTTATTTGATATAGAACGAATGAAGCAAGTTTTAGAAGAAAAGTCCAAAACGTGTATAAAGGAGTTCTCCTATATTATACATGACAAAGATGTATATACAGAAGAAGATGAGCGAAAAAATGAAAAGTATAAATGTGGAGAATTAAAACCCAAACACATTCACTTGCTGTTGCGATTTTTTGAGAATCAACCTCAGAAACTTAAAAATATTGCAGGCTGGTTTCAAATTCCACCGAACTTTGTTTCTAAGATTCATAATCGGTGGGGTAGCGCTGTGTTATATCAGATTCACGCTAATTGTCCAGAAAAATATCAATATGATATTAGTGAAGTTACTGCAAATTTTAAGATAGAAAATGTAATCAATAATTTTATGAAAAGAAATTCTATTGATTCCATTCTAATGGATATTTTAAACGGCGAAATTCCAGAATATCAAAGATCTGTGATACCGCCGTTGTTCCGTGTACATTATGCTCGAGAAATCAATGAAGCATTTCGATGCCGAGTTCAAAATTTACAAGAAACAGTAAAGAGTAGAAAAATGGAGTGTATTTATATTACCGGATCTTCGCAAGCCGGTAAGACTACGTTAGCTAAAAAAATTGCGGAAGAAAAAGGGCTTCCATATTATATCTCATCTAGTGGTACAGATTTTCTGGGGGAGTATGCTCTGGAACCGTGCGTTATCCTAGATGATATACGTCCGAGCTCTATCAATTTAAGTGAATTGCTTAAATTATTAGATAACAATACAGTCTCAGCAGTGAAAAGCAGGTATAAGAATAAGTGTCTTGCTAATTGTAAGCTATTGATAATAACAACTGTTTTAGATATTGAGACATTTTATCATAACGTGTTTTCAGAAGAAGATGAGCCGATGATTCAATTCAAAAGACGGTGCGGCACGCATTTGCGTATGAATAAAGAAAGGATTTACATTTCAAGATGGGATTCTTTAAAGAAAGAGTATACAGAAGAGACGGAATATCTCAATGATATTTTAGACAGATATGTGCCGAAAGAAGATCAGACAGAGCAAGATGTTATCAATTATGTTTCAGAAACAATGCCTTTTTTAAAACAAGCAGATGAAAGTGAAAAAATGCATGGGTTTGAGATCATAGATGATTTAGAAAGTCCGTTTAAATAAGAGGAATCAAAATAAATATATCGTAGTAAGGAAAGGAGTAAATCAACGCCCACCGTATCGCAATGTAACGTTATCTAAAGCAGTTCAAATTTTATCGGGCAGTAAGTTATTGATTTTAAAACAGCGTATGAATTAGCAATAATATGCAAAAAGAAGAAATTACAGAAGCAGAGTTATTGAATTATATTAAAAAAAGTGATAGCATTAAGTTAGATGAGATCCGTATAGAATATGAAATGAAGAAATATGAGGAATTATTAAGTAAACATTTATATGATATATGGAGAGGTAAAAATGGAAAATGGTATACTTATTTTCCAGATGAAGAAAAAGGGAGAGTTTTAAAGAAGAGGAATACAAGAGAAGAAATAGAAGACTTGATTGTTGCATTTTACAAGGAGAAAGAGGAAAATCCAACGGTTGAAGAAGTATTCAGACTATGGTTAAGCAAAAAGTTAGAATATAAAGAGATTCAAAAAGGAAGCGCAGACCGTTACGAAACAGATTTTGAAAGATTTCTTGTGAAAACGAATTTTGCTAGAAGACGAATGAAACAAATATCTGCTGATGAGTTAGAAGATTTTATCAGATTGCAAGTAGCGCAAAATGAATTGACCATGAAAGCATATTCTGGACTTAGAACAATTATTAGAGGTATTTGGATGTTCGCTAAAAAGAAAAAGTGGACAGATATATCTATATCACAATTTTTTGGAGATTTGGATATTTCAAGAAAAGCTTTTAAGAAAGTTGTTAAAGATGAGAAAAATGAGGTTTTTTCAGAAGATGAAATTCCAGTTATAGTAGACTATTTGAAAAAGAATCCGACTATTTGGAATTTGGGTGTTTTGCTTGTGTTACAGACGGGGGTTCGTGTTGGAGAACTATCAGCATTAAAACCGTGTGATTGGGATGGCAAAAATATTTTAAGAGTTCGGCGCACGGAGATTCGATATAAGAATGAAAAAGGGAAAAATATTGTAGACGTGAGAGAGTTTGCAAAGACAGAAGCAGGTATGCGAGATATTATTCTTTCAGATGGTGGAATAGAAACCTTGAAGAAAATTCTTGAATTGAATCCAGATGGGGAGTATCTTTTTGAAAATGAATCAGGAAAACGTATTCGTGGAAATACTTTCAACAAACGATTGGACATAGTGTTGAACAAAGTGGATTTGCATCATAGGTCAATACATAAAGGTAGAAAGACGTATGGAACAACACTAATAGATTCTGGTTGTGAAGATTCTTTGGTAATGAAGCAAATGGGGCATACTACAATAGAAACAAGCCGTAAATATTATTACTATTCAAATAAGACAAAGGCACATCAAATTGAACAGATCAAACGAGCGGTTAATATTTGAAAAGGTAATCAAAAAGTAATCAAAAGTAATCAAAAAACGTAAAGAAAGAAGAGAGAAAAAACTTGAAGAAATAAAGGAATTTAAGCGATTTTAATTCTAAAAAGGACAGGCTTCGATTCTCTCATCCCCTGTTCTTAGGAAGTCGTGAAAAGTTCTAGAAATGGAAGATTTTACGGCTTTTATTTATTATCAAAAATATAGAGGTAATCAAAGTTCCTCTTGAACAGAACCAACGATAAAAAGTTTTGACTTTTTCTAAAACATGTGATAAAATTTATAAGGTTAAAATAAAGTGTGAATGATAAGTACATTTGCACTTTTTTTATGCCTTGAGAACAAAAGAGTGAAAGATACAAAAGAGAGGAGAAGAATTTTGCTTACGATTACAGATTATGTGAAAGCAAAGACTTTGGAAGAAGCTTACGAATTGAACCAGGCGAGAAACAGCCGTGTAATGGGCGGAATGATGTGGATGCGTCTTGGAAATGCGAGAGTAAAGACAGTAATCGATCTGTCAGAGCTTGGTCTTGATCAGATTGAAGAGACAGACCATGTATTTAAAATCGGGGCGATGTGTACTTTGAGACAGCTGGAGTTACATCAGGGATTACGTGAAATGTATGGCGACGGAATTGCAGAGTGTGTCCGCCACATTGTTGGAGTGCAGTTTCGAAATCAGTCGACAGTCGGCGGAAGTATATATGGAAGATTTGGATTTTCAGATGTACTGACGGCATTATTGGCTTTGGATACATTTGTGGAGTTATATAATGGAGGAATTATCCGACTTTCGGAATTTGTAAATCGTAAAAAAGATAAGGATCTTCTTCTCTCTATTATAATAAGAAAAAGCAAGCGTTCCTTCCGCTATGATTCAGTACGGCAAACCAAAACAGATTTTCCGGTGATTGCATGTTCTGTTGTCACTGGAATGGTCAACGGAGTAGAGTCCTGGTACTTTTCAGTGGGAGCAAGACCGATGAAAGCAGCACTGTTAGAAAAGCAGTGGGAGATTCCGGCAGATATTTCGGAAGAAGAAATCCGGGAATATGCAAAAATAGTAGCTTCAGAATTTGAGTATGGAACCAATATGAGAGGAAGTGCAAAGTATCGTCAGCATCTGGCAGAGGTACTGATCTTCAGAGAGATGCGTTCAATCATCACGGAGGGAAGAGCATGGAAGTAAGGTTTAAATTAAATGGAAAACAGGTATCGGCAGAAGTATCCGGAGATACCATACTTCTGGATGTATTGAGAAATTTAGGATGCTACAGTGTGAAATGTGGGTGCGAGACAACAAACTGCGGACTTTGTACAGTCTGGATCAATGGAAAATCCAGACTTTCCTGCTCGATTCTGGCAGCAGGGATCGAGGGGCAGGAAGTGACGACTCTGGAAGGGCTGAAAGAGGAAGCAGAAGAGTTCGGTGCATTTCTTGCACAGGAAGGTGCAGAACAGTGTGGATTCTGCTCTCCGGGATTTATTATGAATGTGCTGGCAATGGTGCGGGAGTTAGAAAATCCAACGATTGAAGAAATGAAAGAATATTTATCAGGAAATTTGTGCAGATGTACCGGATATATGGGACAGCTTCGGGCAATCCGGAAATATATGGCGGTGAAAAAGCAGAGTGAGAAAGAGAAGGAGGTGCAGGCATGGGGAACAGAGTGGTAAGTCAGGCCATTCCGAAAGTGGATTATAAGGCGCTGGTAACAGGAAAGGCAGTTTACACAGATGATCTGGCGGCAAAAGACAGTCTTGTTGTTAAAGTATTAAGGAGTCCTCATGCACATGCATTGATTCAGGATATCAATCTGACAAGGGCAGAACTGGTTCCGGATATTGAATGTATTCTGACATACAAAGATTGTCCGGACAAGCGGTTTACGATGGCGGGACAAACATATCCGGAGCCGAGTCCTTATGACAGACTGATCCTGGATCAGAGAGTCCGTTTTGTAGGAGATGCAGTTGCGATCGTTGCCGGACGGACAAAAGAAGCGGTAAATAAGGCGTTAAAATTGATCAAAGTAAAGTATGAGGTATTAGAGCCTGTACTTGATTTTCATAAAGCCAAAGACAATCCGATTCTGGTGCATCCGGAAGAAAACTGGAAGAGTCTGTGTCCGGTAGGGGCAGACAACAAGCGAAATCTCTGTGCACATGACAGCTGTGAAGAGGGAGATATAGAAGCGGTTCTGGCAAACTGTGAGTATATCATTGATCAGGTGTATCATACAAAGGCAAACCAGCAGGCAATGATGGAAACATTCAGAACATATACATATCTGGATACGTATGGAAGATTGAATGTCCTTTCGTCCACACAGGTTCCGTTCCATGTACGGCGGATTCTTGCAAATGCATTGGATATTCCAAAGTCGAAGATTCGTGTGATCAAGCCAAGGATCGGAGGCGGTTTCGGGGCAAAACAGTCTGTTGTCTCAGAAGTTTATCCGGCACTGGTAACATGGAAAACGGGAAAACCGGCAAAGATGATTTTTACAAGAGAAGAATCTATGATTGCATCCTCTCCGCGGCATGAGATGGAGGTTCATGTCCGTCTTGGAGCTGATAAAGACGGAATTATTCAGGGAATAGATGTCTATACGCTTTCCAATACAGGAGCGTTTGGGGAACACGGACCGACAACAGTTGGACTTTCCGGTCACAAATCGATTCCTCTGTACGGGAAGGCGAAAGCATTCCGTTTTGCTTATGACGTGGTATACACGAATGTAATGTCAGCCGGTGCTTATCGTGGATATGGTGCAACACAGGGCTTGTTTGCAGTAGAGTCTGCAGTCAATGAGCTGGCAGAAAAAATGAATATGGATCCGGTCACGCTGCGTGAGAAAAATATGGTTCGTCAGGGGCAGGTAATGCCTGCATATTACGGGGAGACGGCAAACAGCTGTGCCCTGGATAAGTGTATGGAAAAGGCAAAAGAAATGATGAAATGGGATGAAAAATTCCCGAGCCGTGATATGGGAAATGGAAAAGTCAGAGGTGTCGGTGTGGCAATGGCAATGCAGGGCTCAGGTATTTCCGCTGTAGATACAGCATCTGTTGGAATTAAAGTGAACGATGATGGATTCTACAGTCTCTTGATTGGTGCTTCAGATATGGGAACAGGGTGTGACACGATTTTGTCACAGATGGCAGCAGAATGTCTGGACTGTGAGATGGATGAGATTATTGTGCATGGAGTGGATACAGATTCTTCTCCTTATGATACAGGTTCCTATGCATCAAGTACTACATATGTGACAGGAATGGCAGTCGTACGTACCTGTGAAACACTAAAAGACAAACTTTGCGAAAAAGGTGCACAGTACCTGGGATGTGATGTGGACGATGTGGATTTTGACGGACAGTGTGTTGTGAATATCAAAACAGGTACATCCATTTCGAGAGCGGAAATCGGAAACCGTGTGATGTGCAACAATGAAGAGGCGCTCTATGCCAGTGAGGCATACAGCTCACCGATTTCACCGCCGCCGTTTATGGTTGGAATGGCGGAAGTGGAGATTGACAAAGAAACCGGAGAACTGGAATTGATTGATTATGTGGCAGTAGTAGATTGTGGAACGGTAGTGAATCCAAGTCTGGCGAGAGTACAGACAGAGGGAGGACTTGCGCAGGGAATCGGAATGGCCATGTATGAAGATGTCATCTATAATGCAAAAGGAAAAAATTACAGCAATTCCTTTATGCAGTATAAAATCCCAAGCCGTCTGGATGTGGGCAATATCCGGGTGGAATTTGAAAGCAGCTACGAGCCGACAGGCCCGTTTGGAGCGAAATCGATAGGCGAGATTGTGATCAATACGCCGTCCCCTGCGATTGCAAGTGCAGTCAGCCATGCGGTCGGAGTAAAAGTGAGAGAACTTCCGATCACCGCAGAAAAAGTATTCTGGGGGATGCAGGAAGAAGATTAAGAAAAATCTCCATATCCGATGAAAATTGGATGTGGAGATTTTTTTAGAAAGTGACTTTGTGAAAGAGTAACAAAAACGAGAAAAATAGAAAAAACAGCTGTACTGCTCTACAGAAGCATGTTATAATCATCTACATCAATAAGAACAAATCTGGTAAATTCTTATTCTTATTAATCTGCATACATTTCTTAATGTTGTAAAAATCTCAGTCAAATAAACAATGCATTGCTTATGAAAATATGTTTCCAAAAAACAATATAAAAATAAAAGAAGGAGTTTATTGTATGGGTATGACAAATGAACAATTGCTGCAGTCTATCACTACGGTTATTGTAGACCGTTTTGATATGCTGGATGGAAGAATCGAGAGGTTGGAACAGCGGGTAGATAAAATGGACACCGAGTTCCGACAGAAATTTGAACAAATAGATCAGAAGTTTGAACAAATAGATCAGAAGTTTGAACAGATAGGCCAGAAATTCGAACAGATAGACCGGAAGTTCGAGCAGATAGACCGGAAGTTCGAGCAGATAGATCAGAAGTTCGAACAGATAGACCGGAAGTTCGAACAGATAGACCAGAAGTTTGAACAGATAGACCGGAAGTTTGAGCAAATAGATCAGAAGTTTGATCAGATGGATCGAAAGTTGGAACAAATAGATCAGAAGTTCGAACAGATAGATCGAAGATTAGAGGATATGAACCAAAGACTAGAGGGTACGAATCGAAGATTAGATTGTGTGGAGCAAAAATTAAAGGATATGGAGCATACGATCATAGAAGTGGAAAGCAATGTCCTGTCAGAATTGGATACAGTGCAGGAACATGCGAACAATCGATCTGAGCGTATTGAAAACCGTTTGGTGTGTCTTGAACGCAATGGCAATAGTGCGCCAAATTGCGCACTTGCTTTGCGGACAGAAAAGTTGGAAGAGCGAGTAGAAGCTTTAGAACGAAAGGTATCATGAGGATAAGTTTATTTGCTGTCCTGTTTCTGATAAGCAATTCGGCTTGATCCATCTTCTGTCAGGATGGTTCCGCATTTTTTGAAATCCAGTTTAGCGAGAAGACTCTGCATGACGAGATTATCCTGATGGGTGTCAATTTTCAGATTGTGACATTGTGAGAATGCCCAGCTTAAACAAAAAGAAGCTGCACCTTTTACTGTACCGTCAGAAGCAATTCGGTGAACGACTCCGTAAGGTGCGTCATTTAACCAGTTCCCGTCGTAGATTGTGGTATAAGTGACATCATTTTCAAATGCATAGTAAAAAACAGCAATAACGCGATTGTTTTCTTCGCAGACATAGGCGTTGCCCATCCGGATATCATGTTCTATCATATCAACAGGAGGATATGTGGTTCCCCATTGAGTCGGATTTCCATGAGACGCCATAAAAGAACGGGCATGTTCATAAATGCGAAGGATAGAATCTAAATCTTTTAAAGTAGCAATTCTGATTTTCATAAGTGCAATTTCCTTTCCCTGATATATTAGATTTTATTGTAAGTGATAAGAAGAAAAAATGCAAATTGAAGAAAAAAATAGGGGGGGGGGAAATGATGGTAGAAGCTGGAGAATGTGAAAAAAATATGGAAAAATTTTGAATAAAATGGATGTAAAGTGTTGACAAACTGTGCTAAGAGGAATACCATGATAATACCAAATAGAGGGATTATTAGGCTTACCAAGCCTAAGTTTATACACGTTTGGGAGTATAAATATAGGCACGACTAGAATTTGTAGCTTAGAAAATGAAAGGGAAAAGTCGTAATTGTACTGTTGGGGTAAAACTTATTAATTAAGAGAATGTTTAGGAGGAAAGAAACATGTATAGGAAAAAGTTAATGCGCGCATGCTTAACAGGACTTATGGTTGTGACTGTTGCAACAGCAAATGTAGCGCCAGTATTTGCAGCTGAAGCACCAGCAGGAACAGAGACGACAACTTCAAAAACATCTGTTGTAAAAGCACAGTTTGTAGATGCAGCAGGAACAGTCGTAGCAGGTGGAGACTACTTTGTAGATGCAGATGGAGATGGAGTTTTCAATGTGAGTGAACTTCCAGTACCAGAAGGATACAAAGCAGAGACAGTTGGAGATTTCTTTACAAAAGATTACGCAGACACAGCACTCCAGGTAACAGTTGACAAAATTGCAAAAGCATCTATTATTAACGTACAGTTTATGGACGGAAATAAAGTCGTAGCAGGTGGAGACTATTTTGTAGATGCAGATGGAGATGGAATTTTTAATCTTAGTGAACTTCCGGTGCCAGAAGGATATGAATTGTCTTTGGCAGGTGATCAGTTCGTAAAAGATTATGTAGGAAAAACAACACAGTTGAAAGTGAAAGCGGTAAAGGCTGCAACTATGAAGGTGGTGTACAAAGATCAGACAACACAGGAAGTAGTTGGAGAAGAAACATTAACAGGTTCACGTCAGGATGCAGATGGAAATTATGTATTTGATGCAGCAGTTGATTTTAATATCCCATTTGGATACCAGCTGGCAGTAGATTATCCTGTAGAGACATTGAAAGCGGGAGAAACTAAAACAACAGAATGTCTGGTAACAGCAAGAGAAACTGTTCTTCATATTACATTTGAAACACAGGATGGAGAAGTAGTAGGAACAAAGACAGTATCTACAACATCTCAGGGAGCAGACGGAGAGTGTTGGACATTCATGCTGGGAACAGATTTTGACCTTCCAGAAGGATATAAACTGGCAGAAGGAGTGGATCAGATCACAAACATCCAAATTCCATTTGGATCCACAGGCGGATTTACAATGATTGTAGAAAAAGAAGATAAATCTTCTATCGTAAAAGCACAGTTTGTAGATGAAGCAGGTGTAGTACTTGCAGGCGGAGACTATTTTGTAGATGCAGACGGAGATGGAATCTTTAATGTAAATGAACTGACAGAGTGGCTTCCTGAAGGATACAAACCAATGGTTCTTGGAGATTTCTTTGTAGCGGATTACAAAGACTGTCCATTACAGATCAAAGTAGAGAAGATTGCAAAAGAATCAATCGTGAAGATTCAGTTTGTAGATGCTGAAACAGATGAAGTCGTAGCAGGCGGAGACTATTTTGTAGATGCAGACGGAGATGGAATCTTCAATCATACAGAAGTATTAGAGTGGGTACCGGAAGGATATGAATTACAGGAATTTGGAGATTTCCAGGTAGAGTTTTATAAAGAAACTCCATTGCAGCTTAGTGTGACAAAGATTGCAGAAGAGCCAGAGAATCCAGATCCGGAAGATCCAAACAAACCAGAGAAACCAGAAGATACAGGAAAAGAAGACACAAATAAAAAAGACGACAAAAAAGAGGATACTAAGAAAGAAGATAAGAAGAAAACTTCTCCAAAGACTGGAGATGAGACAAGTGCAGCAACCGCAGCATTACCTGTAGGTGTGAGCCTTGCAGCAATTCTTGCAGTATTAGTGAAAAAATTTAAATAATCTGAAAAACGCATAGACGGATTTAGGTTATAAAAAATGGAAATATTGCCAAAAATGCATTGCGTTTTTGGCAATATTTTTCTATGGGGAGTACATGAAAGACAGGGGTATAAGCCAGGTGGCGAAAGGAACAAGGATTACAATGAGAAAATACATAAGATTGGTATTGATGATATGTATATTGGGAATTCTGACATGTGGATGTGGGAAAAAAGATAAGGAAGAAAAAACAGTACCGTTGACAATATATGAACAGCTGAAAGTTACAGAGGAGTCCCTTCCAGATGAAGAAACAAAAGTAATACAAAAAGGTGTCAATAGTTGGGCAAAAGCATTTTTGGCGGTAAATAGTGATGCTCAAGATAAAGAAATAACAGATCAGAGTTTGTATCAAAGTATTGCAAATACAGAACATAGAAGATTATTAAAAGAAGAAAGAGATGCTTTTTATAAAGAAAGCGTGGTTAATATCAATGAAGTGTCTACACAAGTAAAAAGTGCAAAGAAAGCGCAATATGGTAAAACAGATGTAGGTGTTGTGGAATGTGATATAGATGTGAAAGGCACAAGAAATGACCAGGCATTTGAAAAGATATATACTATGCAGATGGTAGTCAATTATCAGACAAATGTTGTATCAGTGTATGAGGTTGAGGATATTACGTGGGAATAAGAAATACCGGTAAAGGGATATCAGTTTTGGAGAGATATCAGGTTACCGGTATTTTTTATGACAAAGAATATAAAAAATACAGCAATTTTTCATAGAATATTGGAAAGTATTGACAAAAAAAAGATTCGAATATACACTAGAAGTGTTTAGGTAGCAAACGTTACGGAAATTTGAAATGGTTTGTTATTTAAGGGGAAACTAAAAGTTATAATAGGAGGAAAGTAGTATGTACAGGAAAAAATTAATGCGCGTATGCCTGACGGGTGTTATGGTTGTTTCAATTGCAACAGCGAACGTTGCACCAGTGTTTGCAGCAGAGCCAGTGGAAAAGGTGGAGACGGAGAGCGATAGTTGGGATAGTATTTCTGGTGAAATTAATTTTAGAGATACAGACAACAATGAATCTATCTTTGTGCAATTTAACAATGAAAAAGTGGAGGATTATCGTTGGGGTGATGATCCGAAAGATACATATGAAGTATTGCCGGCAGAAACTGTGAAAAAATATCTTCCAGAAGGATATGAATTGGTAGAAGGTATCTATTCGGTAGCAGGTGGAGAGACACAGGATTCTTATTTTGTATATGCCGAGGTAAAGAAAGTACTTGTCGAAGAAACACAGGATGTGAAAATCAATTATTATGATGAAGCAGCTGGAAAACAGGTAGCAGAAGTGCCGGTACAGGTGTCCAGCAATGCATCAGTAGTAGATATGGCGATTCTGACAAGATACCTGCCAGAAGGATATACACTTGAAGGTTCTGATTGTATCATCAGAGACGGATATGTATATGTATCCGTAGCGCCAGCAGAAGAAGTACAGAATGTAAAAATCAATTACTATGATGAAGCAGCAAAGAAACAGGTAGCAGAAGTACCGGTACAGGTGTCAATTGATACATCATGCGTAAACATGGCAATTCTGACAAGATATATGCCGGAAGGATATGCATTGGTAAGTTCAGACTGCATCATTAGAGATGGATACGTATATGTTTCTGTAAAGAAAGATGTAGAGATCAGAGAAGCAGTGCTTCACATTACATTTGAAACTCCGAACGGAGAAGTTGTTACAACAGAAACAGTAACAGCAGAAGGCGCTGATGGAGAAGACGCGGTATTCAGACTTGGTGTAGACTTCAATCTTCCAACAGGATACAAGCTGTCCAACGACAGAGATCAGGTAACAGAAATCACAATTCCATTTGGATCCACAGGCGGACATACAATGGTTGTAGAAAAAGGTGACCTTTCTTCCATCGTAAAAATCCAGTTTGTAGATGCTGAGAATAATGATGAAGTGGTAGCAGGTGGAGATTACTTTGTTGATGGTGATGGAGACGGAATCTTCCACACAAGAGAGATCACAGAGTGGGTACCGGAAGGATATGAGTTACAGGAAGTTGGAGATTTCCAGGTAGAGCTGTACAAAGAGACACCATTACAGCTGAGCGTAACAAAGATCAAAGAGGATAAACCGGAAACTCCGGATCCAGAGGAGCCAAATAAACCAGAGAAACCAGAAGATCCTGACAAAGAAGACACAAATAATAAAGACGACAAAAAAGAGGATACTAAGAAAGAAGATAAGAAGAAAAATTCTCCAAAGACCGGAGATGAGACAAGTGCAGCAGCTGCAGCATTACCGGCAGGTGTCAGTCTTGCAGCAATCCTTGCAGTATTAGTAAAAAAATTCAAATAATCTGAAAAACGAATAGACGGTTTTCGGTTATAAGAAATGAGAATATTGCCAAAAATGCAGTGCGTTTTTGGCAATATTTTTTTGAAATTTTCAGATTGTACTAAATCAAATACAAACGAGAATCATTCCTGTTTTCTCTTGTCTTTCTTTTAACATAATGGTATACTAAAGCTCGTAAGAAAGAGAAAATTATTCATGTACATTGAAGGAGGATTTTAAACGATGGCACAGTTTGAACAGTGGTCAGGATTTAACGGAAGACTCTGGAAAGAGGAAGTTAACGTTCGTGACTTCATCCAGAACAACTACACACCATATGAAGGTGATGAATCTTTCCTGGTTGGACCTACAGAGGCAACTGACAAATTATGGGGAGAGCTTCAGAAACTGCAGAAAGAAGAGCGTGCAAAAGGCGGCGTTCTGGATATGGAGACAGAAGTAGTTTCTGGACTGACAGCATATGGCCCGGGATATATTAACGAAGAAATGAAAGATTTAGAGCAGGTTGTTGGTCTTCAGACAGACAAACCGCTGAAGAGAGCATTTATGCCATACGGTGGTATTAAAATGGCTGAGCAGGCTTGTACAACATACGGATATGAGCCAAGCCCGAAACTGCACGAGATCTTTACAAAATATCATAAAACACACAATCAGGGAGTATTCGATATCTACACACCTGAGATGAAAAAAGCCCGTCACAGCAAGATCATCACAGGACTTCCGGACACATACGGAAGAGGACGTATCGTAGGTGACTACCGCCGTGTAGCTCTTTACGGAATCGATTACCTGATCGAGCAGAAACAGAACGATTTTATCGAAGGCGAAAGACACGGAATGAAAGGAACAGATTTCCGTCTTCGTGAAGAAATCGCTGATCAGATCAAAGCATTAAAAGAAATGAAAGAAATGGCAGCTGTTTACGGATTTGATATTTCCAAACCAGCTACAAATGCAAAAGAAGCTGTACAGTGGCTGTACTTCGGATACCTTGCAGCAATCAAGACTCAGAACGGTGCTGCGATGAGTGTTGGACGTATTTCTACATTCCTTGACATTTATATTGAAAGAGACTTAAAGAACGGAACATTGACAGAGTCAGAGGCTCAGGAGCTGATCGACCACATCGTTATGAAGTTCAGAATGGTTAAATTCGCCAGAGTTCCATCTTACAACGAACTGTTCTCAGGAGACCCGGTATGGGCTACACTGGAAATGGGTGGTATCGGAATGGACGGACGTTCTATGGTTACAAAGAGCGACTATCGTTTCCTTCACACACTGGAGAACATGGGACCTTCACCAGAGCCGAACCTGACAGTATTATATTCTTCTAATCTGCCAGAGAACTTCAAGAAATATTCTTCTTATATTTCTATCAAGACAAGTTCTGTACAGTACGAGAACGATGATGTAATGCGTCCGGTATGGGGAGATGACTATTCTATCTGCTGCTGCGTATCTGCAACACAGACAGGAAAAGAGATCCAGTTCTTCGGGGCACGTGCAAACCTTGCAAAATGTCTGCTTTACGCAATCAACGGTGGTGTTGATGAGAAGACAAAAACACAGGTTGCTCCAAAATACAGCCCAATCACATCAGAGTATCTTGACTATGATGAAGTAATGGACAAATATGACCAGATGATGGAATGGCTGTCTAAACTGTATGTAGATACATTGAACATGATCCACTACATGCACGACAAATACTACTATGAAGCAGCAGAGATGGCTCTGATCGATACAAATGTAAGACGTACATTCGCCACAGGTATCGCTGGATTCTCTCACGTAGTAGACTCCTTAAGTGCGATCAAATATGCAAAAGTTAAAGTAATCCGTGATGAAAACGGACTTGCTGTTGACTATGAGACAGAGGGAGACTTCCCAAGATACGGTAACGATGATGACCGTGCTGATGAGATTGCTGTATGGCTGTTAAGAACATTCATGAGCAAACTGAAAAAATGCCACACATACAGAGACTCTGAGCCAACAACATCTATCCTTACAATTACATCTAACGTTGTATATGGTAAGGCTACAGGATCTCTTCCAGACGGAAGAAAAGCTGGGGAACCACTTTCACCAGGAGCAAACCCATCTTACGGTGCAGAGCAGAATGGTCTGTTAGCTTCTCTGAACTCAGTTGCAAAACTTCCATACGAAGAAGCACTGGACGGAATTTCTAATACACAGACAATCAGCCCTGGAGCACTTGGACATGATGACGATGAGAGAAAAGTAAATCTGGCTAACGTAATGGACGGATACTTTGATCAGGGAGCACATCACCTGAACGTAAACGTATTCGGAACAGAGAAACTCATCGATGCTATGGAGCACCCAGAGAAAGAAGAATATGCAAACTTCACAATCCGTGTATCAGGATACGCTGTTAAATTCATCGACCTGACACGTGAGCAGCAGTTAGACGTAATTGCAAGAACATGCCATAAAGCACTGTAATTTGTAATTCACAGGGACGTAGTACAAACAGGATGCTACGTCCCTTTTTAAATATCAAGAGAAAGGGAATCAAGCAAATGAAAGGATATATACACTCAACAGAGAGTTTTGGATCCGTAGACGGACCGGGAGTCCGTTTTCTTATTTTTGTGAGCGGATGTCCAATGCGCTGTCAGTTCTGCCATAATCCGGATACATGGAGTATGAAGACAGGAACGCAGATGTCAGCAGATGAATTGTTGGACAAAGCATGGAAATACCGCAGTTATTGGGGAAAATCCGGTGGAATTACAGTCAGCGGAGGCGAGCCGCTTTTGCAGATCGACTTCTTATTGGAATTGTTTAAGAAAGCAAAAGAAAAAGGAATCCACACAACAATCGATACAAGTGGAGCACCTTTTACAAGAGAAGAACCGTTTTTTAGTAAGTTTGAGGAACTGATGAAATATACAGATCTGCTTCTTTTGGATATCAAACATATTGACGATGAGCAGCACAAGATTTTGACTGGTCATACGAATCAGAATATTCTGGATTTGGCGAGATATTTAAGTGACATCAATAAACCGGTGTGGATTCGTCACGTACTGGTTCCGGAGAGAAGTGATAATGATGAATATCTGAAAAAGCTGGATGCATTCATTCAGACACTCTCCAATGTAGAGAAAGTGGAAGTACTTCCGTACCATACATTGGGAGAGTATAAGTGGAAAGAACTGGGGATGGAATATCCGCTGGAGGGGATCGAGCCTCCGACAGAAGAGCGGATCCGCAATGCGAATGAATTGCTTCATACAGGAAAATAAAAAAGAAATCGCTCATCATCCGCCTGAGATGATGAGCGATACTTTTTATGCATTATTCTGTTTCAACAAATGCGTCTTTTCCAAGTCCGCACAGTGGACATAACCAGTCTTCCGGGATATCTTCAAAAGCTGTTCCAGCCTCTACACCGTTGTCTGGATCGCCTACTTCAGGATCATAAATGTATCCACATGCTTCACATAAATATTTTTTCATAAAAATAGTCCTCCTTTAATTTTTAACGAAAGCATTTAACATATGTATTATAACCAAAACAAAACGATAAGTCTACTAAAAAATAGAAATTTGTAATTAATTATAATAATAGTAATTATTATTGATATAAGAAGAGCTAATAAAATAATGAAACAGTAAAAGAATGGAGTAATAGGAGCATGGTAAATAGAAAACAATATTGACATCCATACAGGCTGTCCATATAATATAATTAGCAGTTGTATCAAAGGGTTCTGGTTGTTGCAGGACCCTTTCTTATATTCTGGAGGGAGAAATTTATTATGAATAAAAAAGAAGTATTAGAAATCCGTAAGCAGTTTACACCGGCAAATTGCGCGATCACAAGAATTGCCGGCTGCTATGTGGATCATGAGAAAAATAAAAAGATGGAATCAAAATCGGCATTTTTATCTTTGCCTGAGGAAGAGGCGTTTAAATATTTTGACATTTTTAAAAAGACACTTTCCGGGACGATGGGGAAAAATATGTTGAATATGGAATTCCCGATCGACCAGGAGATGCCAGGCGGGACACAGGAATTTTTAATGAAACTAAAAGCCAGTAAGCTGGAAGATGACATGCTCCTGGAAGAATTTTATGACAAAGTAATCGCTACATATGAGTATGCGGAGAATTATTATATTATTTTAATCCATGCAATGTATGATGTGCCGGGCAGATCGTCTGACAATCTGGAGATGTTTGACGCATCCGATGAAGTGTATGAGTATTTGGTGTGCAGTATCTGTCCGGTTTCGTTGTCAAAGGCAGGATTAAGTTACAATGCAGAGAGCAATTGTATTCAGGATCGTATCCGGGACTGGGTGGTAGATATGCCGGACAAGGGATTTTTGTTTCCGGCTTTTAATGACAGAAGCACGGATATTCATGGAGTACTCTATTATACGAAGAAATCAGAGGATTTGCAGCCGGAGTTGATTGAGCAGCTGCTGGGAGCAAGGATGCCGATGTCAGCCAACACGCAGAAGGAGACATTTCAGATGCTGATCGAGGATACTCTGGGAGAAGACGGAGATTATGAGACGATCCGCAATATCCATGATACTTTGAATGACATGATTGAGGAACATAAAGAAGAACAGGAACCGCTGCAGTTGGATAAGACCGATGTACGCAAGGTATTTGAAAAGAGCGGCGTTTCTTCGGAAAAAATGGAGTGTTTTGATCAAAATTATGAAGAGACAGCAGGGGAAAAGACTTCTCTTCTTGCAACCAATATTACGGAGACAAAAAAGTTTCAGATTGAAACGCCGGATATTGTGATTAAAGTCAATCCGGAACGGGCGGATCTGATCGAAACGAGAGTGATAGATGGAAGGCAGTGTCTGGTCATTGCTGTAGATGATCATATTGAAGTTAATGGAGTAAATGTAAGGACTCTGAAGCGCAAAAAAAGCACAGAAGAAGAGGAATAAAATAGAACATAACGGGATTTTTATCTGGCGGTCTCAGATGTTGATCAGAGACTGCTTTTTTACGAAATGAAAATAATTAAACATCTAACTAGTTTATTGGCATAAATATTAAAAAAATGTGAAAAATTATATTAATGCTTGATTTTTTTGGAAGATAATACTAATATATCGATTAGATATCTAACTAATTAAAAAGGAGGTATAGCAATGCGCTGTGATCTGGATAAGGTTCCAAGTGTCGGACTCTTTGGGATGGTGGTTCATCAGGGCGGACTGCGGGCACAGAAGATGTTTGACAAGTATGGGCTGAATAAGAGTCAGGCAGGCATCCTGTTTATGCTGCATCATGAGGAAGCTGTTTCTCAAAAGCCTCTTTCTCAGAAGGAGCTGGCAAAAAAGCTGAATGTGACGGCGCCGTCTATTACATCTGCGATTCAGAAGATGGAGAAGGCTGGATTTATCAAACGACAGCCGGACGAAAAGGATCAAAGGATCATGCGTCTGTATCTGGATGAAAAGGGAAAGGCTTGCATTGAACATGTAAAGGAAGTAGCCATGCAGATGGATGAAATCATGTTCCGAGGCATCAGTCAGGAAGAGAAGCTTCTTTTGCGAAGAATTATGATTCAGATTTTTGACAACTTAAAAGAAGAACCAAGGTTTCATACATCAGGAGAAAGTAAAACAGAGAGATAAGGCAGGAAAGGAGAGCGTATGAAAAATTTATTTAAGTATATTCTGCATTACTGGCAGGCGGTGATCGCAATCGTGGCGATTTTGATCGTACAGGCATATTGCGATCTGTCGCTTCCGGCATATACGTCGGATATTGTCAATGTCGGAATCCTACAGGGCGGAATTGAAGACAAGGCACCAACAGCAATTTCAGAAGAAGAATGGAATAAGCTAATGCTGTTTGTGTCAGAGAATGATTTACAGACCGTGAAGGATGCTTATCAAAAAAATGAGGATTCTTATGACAAACCGGCATTTGTGCTCAAGGAAGCTGTGAAAGAAAATGAGACAGAGCTTAAAGAAGTGGAAGACGCATTGGCGCTTCCAATGATGATCACTTCCGGATTTGAGTCCGGAAGCGAGAAGACGCAGGAAGCGGAAGAGATGTTAAAACAACAGATTCCGAAAGAAATGCTGACAGAAGATACGACAGTATTTGATATTTTGCAGATGCTGCCGTCAGAAGCAAGGGAGGAGCTGACGAAGGAACTTCAGAAAGAAATGAAGGATATGCCGGATATGATCCTGGAGCAGGCAGCGATGAGTTATGCAAAAGGGGTTTACAAGGATCTGGGAATTGATGTGGAGGGACTACAGTATCACTACCTCTTTGCTACAGGAGGAAAAATGATCGCATTGGCACTTCTTGGAATGGCAGCAAGTATTCTGGTCTGTTATCTGGCAGCCAGAGTGGGTGCCAGAGTGGGACGCGATATCAGAGGAAATGTGTTCCGAAAGGTGGTCGGATTTTCCAACAATGAATTTGACCATTTTTCTACCGCATCCCTGATTACCAGAAGCACGAATGATATTCAGCAGGTACAGGTACTGTCAGTGATGATTTTGCGGATGGTTCTGTATGCACCGATTTTGGCTATCGGAGGAGTGTATCAGGTATTTCAGACGAATGTTTCTATGTCCTGGATCATTGCATTTGCGGTTGGTCTGATTGCATGTGTGGTATTGGTGCTGTTTGTAGTTGCAATGCCAAAGTTTAAGATTTTACAGAAATTAGTCGATAAGCTGAATCTGGTGACAAGGGAGATTCTGACAGGACTTCCGGTGATTCGGGCATTCAGTACGGAAAAGTATGAGGAAAAACGATTTGATGCGGCAAATATTGATCTGACGAAGACCAGTCTGTTTGTCAATCGTGCGATGACGTTTATGATGCCTACCATGATGTTCATCATGAATGGAATTTCTGTGCTGATCGTATGGAATGGAGCACATGGAATCAGTGACGGCCAGATGCAGGTTGGAGATATGATGGCATTTATTCAGTACACGATGCAGATTATCATGGGATTCTTGATGATCTGTATGATCTCGATCATGCTTCCAAGAGCAGCGGTATCTGCAGATCGTATTGAAGAGATCTTGACAAGCAAATCTGTAATTGAGGATCCGAAAGAAGCCGCAGAGTTCCAGAAATCGGAAAAAGGTGTCCTGAAATTTGAACATGTATCCTTTCGATATCAGGGAGCGGACGAAGATGTGCTTCACGATATCCATTTTACAGCAAAGCCGGGAGAGACTACAGCGATCATTGGAAGTACCGGAAGCGGAAAATCTACGCTGGTTAATCTGATCCCGAGATTTTACGATGTGACAGAAGGATCGATCACTCTGGATGGTGTGGATGTCCGGGAAGTATCCCAGCATATGCTGAGAGATAAGATCGGATATGTTCCACAGAAGGGAGTTCTGTTTTCCGGAGATATTGCTTCTAATATTTTATTCGGAAATCCGGATGGTGGCGAAGCTGTGATGAAGGAAGCTGCACAAATCGCACAGGCGGAAGAGTTTATTGAAGCAAAATCGGAGAAATATCACAGTCACATTGCACAGGGCGGTTCCAACGTATCTGGCGGACAGAAACAGAGATTGTCCATTGCAAGAGCGATTGCGAAACATCCAGAGCTGTTTATCTTTGATGACAGTTTCTCGGCGCTGGATTATAAAACAGATGTTATCTTGAGAAGAGCATTGAAAGAAAAGACAAAAGACAGTACGGTTTTGATAGTGGCGCAGCGAATCAGTACGATCCTGCATGCAGATCAGATCATTGTGCTGGACGAGGGACGAGTTGCCGGAATCGGAACACACAGCGAACTTCTGGAAAATTGTGAGGTATACCGCCAGATCGCGGCTTCACAGCTTTCGGAGGCAGAATTGAATCTCAGTGGGAAGGAGGCGGGAGCAAATGCCTAGACATGGACATATGGGTCCGCAAGGAGCGGATGAAAAAGCAAAGGATTTAAAGGGAACACTTAAGAAATTGCTTCATTATATGAGTGTATTCAAGGTGCAGATGCTGTTGATCGTGATCTTTGCAGTCTGCGGAACAACATTTACGATTATCGGACCAAAGATTCTTGGAAAAGCAACAACGGAAATTGCCAACGGTCTGATGAGCAAAGTATCCGGCGGAAGCGGGATGGACTTTGAAAAGATTGGACAGATCCTGCTGCTGACACTTGCATTATATCTGGTCAGCACATTGTGCTCGTTTATTCAGGGATATCTGATGACGGGGGTTTCTCAGAAAACAACATACCGTTTGCGAAAAGAAATCTCAGAGAAGATCAATCGTATGCCGATGAACTATTTTGATACAAAACCAGTCGGAGAAGTGTTATCCAGAGTGACCAATGATGTTGATACACTGGGACAGAGTCTGAACCAGAGTGCGACACAGATGATTCAATCCGTGACAACGCTGATTGGGGTGCTGATCATGATGCTTACGATCAGTCCTTTGATGACACTTGTGACACTGATTATTCTCCCGATTTCCATGCTGCTGATCGGATTTGTCATGAAGCATTCTCAGAAATATTTCCGCGGACAGCAGGAGTATCTGGGAAATGTGAATGGACAGGTGGAAGAAGTTTACAGTGGTCACAGTATTATCAAGGCTTTTAATAAAGAAGAAAATGTAATTGATGAGTTTGATGCAACCAATGACAAATTGTATGACTCTGCATGGAAATCGCAGTTCTTTTCAGGAATGATGATGCCGATCATGCAGTTTATCGGAAATCTTGGCTATGTAGTCGTTGCGATTCTGGGAGGATTTCTGACGATCAAGAAAACGATTGAAGTGGGAGATATTCAGTCTTTCATTCAATATGTCAGAAGTTTTACACAGCCGATCCAGCAGATCGCACAGGTTGCAAATATGCTGCAGATGACAGCTGCGGCGTCCGAGAGAGTGTTTGAATTTCTGGAGGAAGAAGAGGAAGATCAGACTGTGGAGCATCCGGTATCGGTAGAAAATCTGGAAGGAAATGTAAGCTTTGATCATGTTCATTTTGGATACAATGCGGATAGGATCATTGTCAATGACTTCTCAGCAGAAGTAAAAGAGGGGCAGAAAATTGCAATTGTAGGACCGACCGGAGCAGGAAAGACAACGATGATCAAGCTTCTGATGCGATTCTACGATGTAAACAGCGGTGCGATCAAGATTGACGGACATGACGTCAGAGATTTCAACAGAAGTGAACTGCGTGAAATGTTTGGAATGGTGCTGCAGGATACCTGGCTGTTCAATGGAAGTATTTGGGACAACATCAAATACGGAAAACTGGATGCAACGGATGAAGAAGTGATCCAGGCAGCCAAGGCAGCTCATGTGCATCAGTTTGTGAAGACACTGCCGGGCGGATATGATATGGAACTGAATGAAGAAGCAAACAATGTGTCTCAGGGTCAGAAACAGCTGTTGACGATCGCGAGGGCAATTCTGGCAGATCCGAAGATCCTGATTCTGGATGAGGCGACAAGTTCTGTAGATACAAGGACAGAGGTATTGATCCAGAAAGCCATGGATAACCTGATGAAGGGACGTACCAGCTTTGTGATTGCTCATCGTCTGTCAACGATTCGGGATGCAGATATGATCCTTGTTATGAAAGACGGAGATATCGTAGAGCAGGGAAATCACGAAGAACTTCTGGCAAAAGGCGGATTCTATGCGGATCTGTATAACTCACAGTTTGAGAAAACAACGGAAGTGGCATAATATAAGAACCGGCAGGAGAGGAGACTTTCCTGTCGGTTTTGTGTTTCGTGAAAAAATATGTTATACTAAAAAATATGACAAAAAAGGGGGCAAAAGAGTATGCCGTTGACACATTTTGATGCGGAGGGAAAAGCCCGCATGGTAGACGTGACAGAGAAAAAAGAGACGGTAAGAGAAGCAACAGCAACCGGAAAGATCAAAGTCAGCCGGGACGTGTATGATGCGATTGAAGCCGGAACGGTCGGAAAAGGCGATGTGCTTTCTGTGGCGACCACAGCCGGGATCATGGGTGTGAAACGGACGGCGGATCTGATTCCGATGTGTCATATCCTGCCGATCACGAACTGTAAGATCCGTTTTGAAAAGGATCCTAAAAATCTGGAGATCACCTGCTTTTGTACGGTAAAAGTGACCGGAAAGACCGGAGTGGAGATGGAGGCGCTGACAGGTGTCAGTGTGGCGCTTCTGACGATTTATGATATGTGTAAGGCTCTGGATAAATTTATGGAAATACAGGATATTTATCTTTGTAAAAAGACCGGAGGAAAGAGTGGAGAGATCGTAAATCCGAGAATGGAAGACAGAGGAGAAGAGGGAAGATGAAGGCAGCAGTTGTGACATTGAGCGACAAGGGATTTCGAAACGAACGGGAAGATAAAAGCGGAGAGCTGGTACAGATGATGTTGAAAGAAGCCGGATATGAAGTGGCGGAATACAGGTTACTTCCGGATGAGCAGACGCAGATCGAGACGGTATTAAAAGAGTTGAGTGATGAGAAAGAGATGGATCTGATCCTCACGACAGGAGGAACCGGGTTTTCGCAAAGAGACTGTACACCGGAAGCAACGATGAATGTAGCTACCCGAAATGCGCCGGGGATTGCAGAAGCAATGCGGTATGCGTCACTGGCTATTACCCCCAGAGCGATGTTGAGCCGCGGGGTATCGGTGATTCGAAATCAGACACTGATCATTAACCTTCCGGGTAGTCCGAAAGCGGTGAAAGAAAATCTGGAGTATATTTTGCCTACACTGTCACATGGACTGGAAATTTTAAAAGGAGTGACAGGAGAATGCGGGATCAGTTTGAAAGAAACATAAATTATATGAGAGTATCCGTCACGGACTTGTGCAATCTGCGCTGTGTGTATTGCATGCCGAAAGAGGGAATCAGACAGATTTCTCACGATGAGATCCTTACGTTTGATGAGATCGCAAGGGTGTGCCGGATCGGGGCAGAACTTGGGATTTCCAGGATCAAGCTGACAGGCGGCGAACCGCTGGTGCGAAAGGGTATTGAAGACCTTGCAGAGATGATCTGCCGGATTCCGGGAATCGAGCAGGTGACGCTGACGACAAACGGAATCCTGTTAAAAGATCAATTGCCTGCACTCAAAAAGGCTGGGATTTCTGCGGTTAACATCAGTCTGGATACGATGGACAGAGCGCAGTATCAGGAATTGACAGGAAAGGACTGTTTGTTGCAGGTAATGGAAGGCATTCGGGCGGCACTGGAGCAGGGGATGCGTGTGAAAATAAACTGCGTGGCGCTGAATGAATGTAATGAGTTTCAGTGGGGAAAGCTTGCAGCATTGGCAAAAGAGTATCCGCTGGATGTGCGTTTTATTGAAATGATGCCGATCGGTCTTGGAAAAGCTTATCAGGGAAGTATGCAGGAAGTGATACAGAAGAACCTGGAAAATATATATGGTGCAGCAAAGCCGGATTCAGGGGCAGTGCGTGGAAATGGTCCGGCAGTATACTGGGAGTTTCCGGAGTTTCAGGGAAAGATTGGATTTATCAGTGCGATCTCCCATAAGTTCTGCAAAGACTGCAACCGGATTCGGATGACGGCTGAAGGTTTTGTGAAGCCCTGTCTGCAGTTCGCACAGGGAGTGGATATGAGATCCCTTTTAAGAGGGCAGACGGATGATGAAGAACTGAAGCAGGTATTCGAGCAGTTGATTTATGAAAAGCCGCGCTGCCATCAGTTTGAAACAGAAAAAGCGGACGAAAGTCTCGAACAGCGTGAGATGTCAAAAATCGGAGGATAGGTTGAAATGGGAATTGTAAGAGCAGTGTGTACGAGCCTGGCAAAGGGAACGCAAAAGACGAACGTGAAAAGTGCGGAATTTATAGAAGATTTTGGAATCAAAGAGGATGCCCATGCGGGAAAGTGGCATCGTCAGATCAGTCTTCTTTCCTATGAAAAGATTGAGGCGTTTCGGGCAAGAGGAGCAGAGGTTGCAGATGGTGCATTTGGAGAAAATCTGGTGGTAGAGGGATTTGACTTTAAAAATCTTCCGGTGGGAACCCGGTTTCAGTGCAACGAAGTTATTTTAGAGATGACACAGATTGGAAAGGAATGTCATCACGGATGTGAGATTTTTCAGAAGATGGGAGACTGCATCATGCCAAGAGAAGGTGTATTTGCAAGGGTCATTCACGGCGGACGGATTTCCTGCGGGGATGAGATGTACATTTTGGGTCAAGGTGAGCAGTAACCATTTCGATACGAAGTGAGAGAAGATTTTCTTGCAGAAATAAAAGAAACGTAATATAGTGTAAAAAGCAAAAGTAAACGGAGGAACAAATATGAAATGGAATAAATTTCGTCTGACAACGACAACAGAGGCGGAGGATATTGTCAGCAGTATGCTTATGGATCTGGGAATCCAGGGGGTCGAGATTGAAGATAAAGTTCCGCTGACACAGTCGGACAAAGAGCAGATGTTCGTTGATATCCTGCCGGAGACAGAGGCAGATGACGGTGTGGCATACCTGAGTTTTTATCTGGAGGAGGATGAAGATAAAGAAAAGGTACTTGCTGATGTGCGTGTAGAATTACAGGATATGGCATCCTATTTGAACGTGGGGGCGTGTACGATCGAAGAGTCTCAGACAGAGGATGTGGACTGGGTAAATAACTGGAAGCAGTATTTTCATCAGTTCTATGTGGATGACATTCTGATTATCCCATCCTGGGAGGAAGTAAAACCGGAAGACAATGATAAAATGGTGATCCATATCGATCCGGGGACTGCATTCGGAACAGGAATGCATGAGACAACCCAGCTTTGTATCCGGCAGATCCGCAAATATACAACGCCGGAGACAACAATCCTTGATGTGGGATGCGGAAGCGGTATTCTGGGAATGCTGGCTTTGAAATTCGGCGCAAAATATTCCGTTGGAACAGATCTGGATCCATGTGCGATCGAGGCAACTTATGAGAACATGGAAGTCAACGGAATCAGTAAAGAGATGTACGAAGTGATGATCGGAAATGTCATTGATGACAAAGACGTGCAGGACAAAGTTGGTTATGGAAAATATGACATTGTCGTTGCAAATATTCTGGCAGATGTTTTGGTCGCACTGACACCGGTGATCGTGGATCAGCTCAAAGACGGTGGAATCTACATCACCAGCGGAATTATTGATGACAAAGAAGAGACAGTGGTAGAGGCAGTTAAAGCAGCAGGTCTGGAAGTCCTGGAAGTGACGTATCAGGGCGAGTGGGTTTCTGTGACGGCGAGAAAGAACGGATAAGGAAGGATTAAGATCCATGCAGAATTTTTTTGTATATGACTCTCAGGTGCAGGGGGAAAACATTTATATAGAGGGAACCGATGTAAACCACATCGTACATGTTCTTCGTATGAAGGTTGGAGAGGAAGTCAGTGTACACGATGATGTGAACCGGAAATACCTGTGCCGGATCGAGAAACTGCTGGAAGAAAGAGTGGTGCTTTCTATTGTGGAGCAGCAGGAGTCGGACACGGAACTTTCCTGCCCGATCTATCTGTTCCAGGGTCTTCCAAAGGGAGATAAGATGGAATGGATCATTCAGAAGTGTGTAGAGCTTGGCGTACACGCAATCGTGCCGGTCGCGACGAAGCGGGCGGTTGTAAAGCTGGACGAGAAGAAAGCGCAGAAAAAAGTGAACAGATGGAATGCCATCGCAGAGAGTGCGGCGAAGCAGTCCGGAAGAGGGATCGTTCCGGAAGTACTTCCGGTGATGAAATGGAAGGAGGCGCTGGAATACGCGCGTCAGCTGGATGTTAAGATGATCCCTTATGAGAAGGCAGCAGGGATAAACGCCACAAAGCAGCTGATCGCCTCTGTTTCTTTTGGACAGTCAGTCGGGATTTTTATCGGTCCGGAAGGCGGCTTTGAAGAGGCAGAAGTGGAAGCTGCAAAAGAGATAGGGGCAGTTTCGGTGACTCTGGGAAGAAGAATCTTACGAACAGAGACAGCGGGGATGACGATCCTGTCAATTCTGATGTATCATCTGGAAAGAGAGTAACATAGTTTAATATTGAGAAGAAGTGAAAAGGAAGGTATCATGGAAGTATATTTGGACAATTCGGCGACTACCAGAGGTTACACAGAGGTGGGAGAACTGGTATATAAAGTGATGTGTCAGGACTATGGAAATCCGTCTTCCATGCACCGTAAAGGTGTGGATGCGGAGCATTATATCAAGGATGCAAAAGAAATTCTGGCAAAAATTCTGAAGGTCAATGCAAAAGAAATTTATTTTACGTCCGGCGGTACAGAAAGTGACAATCTGGCGATCATTGGAACAGCAAAAGCAAACAAAAGAAGAGGAAATCATCTGATCACATCATCTATAGAGCATCCGGCGATTTTGAATACGATGCGTTATCTGGAAGAGGAAGAAGGCTTTCGTGTGACCTATCTTCCGGTGGACAGCATGGGACGCATCAAGCTGGAAGCTCTGAAAGAGGCGTTGTGTGACGAGACAATTCTGGTTTCCGTCATGTATGTGAATAACGAAGTAGGAGCAGTGCAGCCGATCGATGAGGCTGTCCGGATTGTGAAGGAATATAATCCGGATATTCTGTTCCATTCGGATGCCGTACAGGGATTCGGAAAGTATAAGATTTATCCGAAGCGTCAGAAGATCGATCTGCTGACAGGAAGCGGACATAAGATCCACGGACCGAAAGGAACTGGATTTTTATATGTCAGTGAGAAAGTTAAGATCAAACCAATCGTGTTTGGCGGAGAACAGCAGAAAAATGTCCGTTCCGGTACAGAGAACGTTCCGGGGATTGCAGGACTCGGGTTAGCGGCAAAGATGATCTACCATGATCTGGATATGAAGACTGCACTGATGCGGGAACTCAAAGAGTATTTTATTGAAGGAATCGCGAAGATTGAAAATACAACCGTTCACGGGATGACCGATGAAAACAGTGCACCGCATATCATCAGTGTGGGCTTTGCAGGGATTCGAAGTGAAGTGCTTCTGCATACACTGGAAGAGAAAGGAATTTACGTATCCTCAGGTTCTGCATGTGCGTCCAACCATCCGGCAATCAGCGGGGTGTTAAAGGGCATCGGAGCAGGAAAAGAGTATCTGGATGCGACGATCCGTTTCAGCATGTCTGAATTTACAACCAGAGAAGAAATTGACTATACATTGGAAACGCTATATAATTGTGTACCGATGCTGAGAAGATATACAAGACATTGATGCTTGATAAAGAGTCCAAAAGAAAAGGATAAATAAAGGAGAATATCATGAGATTTCATTCATTTTTGATTAAATACGGAGAAATCGGGATCAAAGGAAAGAACCGGTATCTGTTTGAAGACGCTCTGGTGCGTCAGATCCGTTTTGCATTGAAGGATGTGGACGGAGAATTTAATGTACACAAAGCACAGGGGAGAGTGTATGTGGACTGTGAAGGCGAATACGATTACGAAGAGACTGTGGAAAGTTTGAAACGAGTGTTTGGTATCGTAGGAATCTGCCCGGTTGTGCGTCTGCAGGACAATGGATTTGAACAGCTGAAAAAAGATGTGGAAAAATATATCGGAGAAGTGTACCCTGAGAAAAACCAGACATTTAAGATTGAAGCAAGAAGAAGCAGAAAGTCTTATCCGTTGAATTCTATGGAATTGAACTGTGAGTTGGGCGGTGTGATCCTGGATGCGTACCCGGAGATGAAAGTAGACGTACACAATCCGCAGATTCGTCTGAATGTGGAAGTACGGGAAGAGATTTATCTGTACTCAGAGATTATTCCGGGGCCGGGCGGAATGCCGGTAGGAACTAACGGAAGTGCCATGCTCCTGCTCTCCGGTGGTATCGACAGCCCGGTTGCCGGATATATGATCGCAAAACGCGGTGTCGCTCTGGAAGCAACGTATTTCCATGCACCACCGTATACGAGTGAACGTGCAAAAGAAAAAGTGGTGGATCTGGCAAGACTGGTTTCCAGGTATTCCGGCCCGATCAAGCTCAACGTAGTCAACTTTACAGACATTCAGCTGTATATCTATGAGAAGTGTCCGCATGAAGAACTGACGATTATTATGCGAAGATACATGATGAAGATCGCAGAGCATTTTGCAAAACAGGATGGCTGCCTGGGACTGATCACCGGAGAAAGTATCGGACAGGTTGCGAGCCAGACGATGCAGAGCCTTATGGCAACCAATGCAGCATGTACGCTTCCGGTCTACCGTCCGCTGATCGGATTTGATAAAAAAGAAATCGTGGATATTTCTGAAAAGATTGATACGTACGAGACATCGATCCAGCCGTATGAAGACTGCTGTACGATTTTTGTTGCCAAGCATCCGGTGACAAAACCGAACCTGAATGTCATCAAATGCTCCGAGCGCCATCTGGACGACGTGATCGACGAGATGATGGAACGCGCAGTTTCTACCGCAGAGACGATCGAGGTCTGCTAAGGAAAACTTGCTTTAAAGAACAAAAAGGCCGGATCTTGTTTTGGGGGTTCTGAAAAACAAGATCCGGTCCTGATGATAAACAAAGACAAAAAAAGAGCCGCGGCGAGTGCGCGGCCCTTATGTTCTATCGTAATTATACAATGTACGGAGCAAGAACATCAAGTACGGTCTGAAGAGCATCTCCATCAGCATGGACGTTCAGGTCGATCGGTTTGGAAAGGTCGAGGCTGAAGATTCCCATGATGGATTTTGCGTCGATCACGTATCTTCCGGATACCAGATCGAAATCAAAATCGAATTTGGAAATGTCGTTGACGAAAGATTTTACTTTGTCGATTGAATTTAATGAAATCTGTACAGTTTTCATTTTGCTACCTCCTTGAAATATGTGATAAAATAGGGTCAAAACCTTATGAATATTCTACGGGATAGGGAACTAAAAGTCAAGGAACAATGATAGAAAGAATAGGAAAAAGAGGTAAACTTATGAAAAAAGCGGCACTTCATAATCTTGGATGTAAAGTAAACGCATATGAGACGGAAGCAATGCAGGAAATGCTTGAACAGGCAGGTTATGAGATCGTTCCCTTTAAAGAAGGGGCGGATGTTTATATTATCAATACATGCACGGTGACAAATATAGCAGACAGGAAATCTCGGCAGATGCTGCACCGAGCAAGAAAATTAAACCCGGACGCGGTCGTTGTGGCGGCGGGGTGTTATGTACAGGCGCAGGAGGGTAAGGAGATCGATCCGTGTATTGATATTGTGATCGGAAATAATCATAAAAAAGATCTGCCGGAATTATTGAAACAATATGAAATGGAAAAAAGCGGTCATACAGAATATGCGATGGAAGATATCAACCGTACGAAAGAGTATGAAGAACTGCATTTGACAAAACCGGGAGATCATACGAGAGCGTATATTAAAGTGCAGGACGGATGTAATCAATTTTGTACGTATTGTATCATCCCTTATGCGAGGGGCAGAGTGCGGAGCAGGCAGACAAAGGACGTGCTGGAAGAAGTGAGAGATCTTGCCGGAAACGGATATAAAGAAGTTGTTCTTACGGGAATCCATCTGAGTTCTTACGGTATCGATTTTGACGGGCAGAGACATCTGCTTGACCTTATAAAAGAAGTACACAAAGTCGAAGGGATCGAACGGATCCGTCTCGGTTCTCTTGAGCCGGGGATTATTACGGAAGAGTTTGCAAAAGAGCTTTCCGAGATGCCGAAAGTGTGTCCGCATTTTCATCTTTCTCTTCAAAGCGGATGTGACGCTACGCTGAAGCGGATGAACAGAAAGTATACAAGCGGAGAATATTATGACAGGTGTCAGATATTGAGAAAATATTTTGATCATCCGGCTCTTACGACAGATGTGATCGTCGGATTTCCGGGGGAGACAGAGGAAGAGTTTGAAGCTTCCTATGCGTTTGTCGACCGGGTTGATTTTTATGAAACGCATATTTTCAAATACTCGAAGAGAGAAGGGACAAAAGCGGCAGTGATGGACGGCCAGATTGATGAGAAGATCAAAGGGGAAAGAAGCGCCCGTATGATCGCCCTCGGCGAACGGAAGAAAAAGGCATACGAGGACAGCTTTATCGGAAAAGAAGTGGAAGTTCTTTTTGAAGAACGCGCGCAGATCGAGGGAAAGGCTGTTATGACAGGACATACAAAAGAGTATATGAAAATTGCACTAGAAACCGAAAAAAATATTTCTAATTGTATCGTAAAAGTGAGAATTGAAAATCATTCACAAATTATACGTTGAATTTTGAAT
>ENA-UERM01000426-UERM01000426.1-human-gut-metagenome-genome-assembly--contig:-NODE-426-length-34396-cov-8.161281_pt1 | contig 34396 bp, 31 predicted proteins | sample MGYA00242983_ERZ507983 | MGnify/ENA primary metagenome ERZ507983 (study PRJEB26167, sample SAMN06115432) | human gut metagenome | host: Homo sapiens | place: China:Shanxi | collected 2015-04-29...
TATAGTTATTCCAAATGTCTGATCTGAAACATCTGTTGTTGTATAATGAGTATAATGTGTTCCATTTGTCGTTTTATAACAAATGACCCCTTCTTTCAATAATGGATATATCTTATTAAAACCATCACTTAATTCTATATTAGAGTCACCCACTCGTTTTCTTAATTCTTTTGCTATCAGTCTCTCATATCCATTATCGTCCATCCCTTTTATCGTAATTCGTGGAAGTTTCTTAATATTAGGCAAAGTATTTGCATAGCCTTTTTCGAATAAAAAACCTTGGAGTTTCTTTACCGCCATTGCTTCTCTTATACTAAGCTCTTCATCCGTTAAAGACGATAACTCCATCATTTCTTCAGTAAGCCCTTGTTTTTTTACATCGTTAATTTTCTTCTTTTTCATTGTAAATCCCTCATCACTTATCAATCTTCAGTAATAACTTTATCATTTTCTAATTATCAATATAGCAGAAAAGCAGTAAGCGTTCAATCATCCCTAAGCGGAACCAATTAATTGCAAATATATAATCCACAGCTTACTCTTCTATTATTTTGTACACCATTTTTCTGTCTTACTTTTTCAGTTGCAGGGGCTTTCTTTGTATACCATAATTCGTGTTCTTCATATGTACCAGTTTTCTGCCACTGGTTATTTTTCTGCTACTTGGTTCTTTCGTCTATATCATTTTTACGTGCCATATTTCTATGTCTACTTTTCCTCTGCTTTGTTTTCTATTTTTTTACTTAAAAAAAATAAATTAAGAAAAATAGTGGAGAAAACTTTTGAGAGATTTCCTTTCATATTTTTATTTTGACTTTTTAAAATGCAGAAAATGAATTTTACCGGAATCAAATTTTGTGTACCATAATTCGGGATTATTTTTGTGTATCATTTTTCTGTCTTACTTTTTTAGTTGAAGAGGCTTTCTTTGTATACCATAATTCCTGCTGGTTATTTTTCTGTTACTGGGTTCTTTTGTGTGTACCATAATTCTGGTCCGTATTTCTGATTCCTATTTCTGTGCTATGGATTCTGTATCTACTTTTCCGCTGCTTGCTCTTCTGCTTTTTTATTTTTGAGAAAAGAGAAGAAAGGATAGCGGAAAGGGATAAAAGTTCCGAAGGAAAGCGACAGCAAAGATAAGTGCTAAATTATGGGGCACTTACTAAGAGTTATGGGTTACAACTACGAATTATGGTATACTTTTGCGAATTATGATTCACTTCTTAATAAGCTTTTCTGTAGAATTATGGTTCACTTTTACGAGTTATGGATCACAACTGCGAATTATGGTGTACTTTTACGAATTATGGATTACTTTATAAGGCTCCAGATTATTTCTGCTACTGCCTGCTTCTGTCCAGAGCTATTTATGGGTGCTTTGCTTTGTGTACCATTTTTCTGTGATACTTTGAGAAATGATATATGGAAGATGTTCTGTTTTGAAAATGGAACTTTGGTATTGGAAATTAGAGTTACTTTTAAGTAAGATATTTTGACTTGAATGGTGATTATTAGACTATGAAAAAGGTATCTGAGATGGACCCTTTGTACCTGAAACAACACGACATAAATTGTATGCATATATCATTCATACCGGGGGTGCGCATTTTTAAAGCACAAACCGAAGAAAAAACGCCTTCTGTTTGCGCTCTAAAAATGAAGCAAGCAATGCACACCATAAACGGTGCGCCACTTGTGAACTTCCAGTTCAATCGGAGGGCTTTGCCCTAACCCAATCTTCCCCAAAAGCGGTCAGATAAGTATATTGGTATGATTTCATTTTTATCTTCAGTTGCCATACTTTATTTAAACTTATAAAAAAATCTAAACAGGAGGTATTTCACTATGGGACTATTTCGTAAAGAGCCATATGAAACCATGACTGATCAGGAGTTTGTAGATGAGATGATCCGCATCTTTGATATCCGATTATTACTGGAGCATGCCATATCTATTCTTCGTGATCAGGAAAAGGGGATTTCTGCTTCTGATTGGCAGCCGAAGTTTGAACAGCAGCTAAGGGATTATCGGATTGAGGAAACAATAGACTGTTCTCATTTTACCAAAGTAAAAGCACTGACTCTTTCTATTGTACCTTATGGGAAATTCGGTGATAAGCAGCTTAGATTCAAAAACGAATTGCTACTTGATGGACGACCAGTGAGCGAAAGAAAAATCAAAGACAAGCTCATCGATATTTGCGCAGATATGAAGCACTACTCTGCCTGCATGCGCATTAACGCGGAATATCACAGACAAAATCTGCATTCCATTGGTCAAAGCTTATAAGGGAGGTGAACAGTTTTGGCTTATAACAAATACAAAAAAATAAAAGCAAACCGGACAGATTCTTCTATGAAAAATGTGGATCGATACGTTGATAACAAAGAAAAAACTTCCACTAAAAAACAAAAATCCGATGACAAAGAAAATATATCCCACGGAGCAGTTGCTGATTTAGACCATTATGCCGAGGATGATATGAAGACCATTAATCCAGAAAGCTACCAACATCTGGTGACAGGAATTAACTGCAACGCCAACGAATTTGTTCAATGCTCTTCTGCTGCTGAACACCTCTATCACAGCAAAAAAGATGAGCATCTTAGTCCAGGTCAGCAGGCAAATGAGGGCTATCACTTCATTAATTCCTTTCCCGGACATCCTGATCCAGAACTGGTTCATCGTGCCGGAGTTGAGCTGGCCCGAAAGCTTTTCGGAGAGGATTTTTATGGAAAAGTCTGCACACATCTTAACACCGATAACTATCACAATCACATTATCTGCTCTGCCTATAGCATTGATGGCACACACAAATTCAGAGATGAATGGCATTTGTACCGCCGTGTTCGGCAGCTTTCTGATGAAATTGCACTGGAATTTGGACTGGCCGTTGAGATACCAAAAGGGATGGAACGACTCTCCTGGTCTGAAAATTATAAGAAAGATCATACTGATGATTTTATTTCTGTTTCTAAAAATTTAAAGGAAACTATCAACAACTGCCGAAAGGATTGTCCCGATTTTGAAGAATATGTAAGACGCATGACACTGGCAGGCTGGAAAGTCAATGAAACCAAAAATGTGATTACCTATAGTAAAGATGGCACCCTTATTTCTGATGCACGTCTGGGTAACCGATATAGGAAAATCGGCATTCAAGAAAGTATTGATAAGTACCAAACCGCCGAAATCCGAAAGCAGATCAGCCAGGAACTTCATATGCAGATGAGGAAGGAAAACAAAAAAATCACTCTTGGCATTGGAAGAATTTACATTCCACGCTACGATAAAAACAACATTCGCATCCCTTCCCTCATTCGTTTTCTAATGCTGGCAAAAGCATTATTAGCTAAGATTGGCGACTATTTCTATTCACCAAGCATTTCTTCTATGATGCCAAATAACACAAAAACCTTCTCTGCTGCAAAGAAAATACAGATGATCGACGAAGCGATTGAACTCTGTAAATCTTATTGTATCGGAACATTTTCTGAGTTAAAAGAAGCAATTACCAAAGCTGGGTTAGATACCAAAGCAAAAGATTTTCAGGCAATCAGGCTGTATAATACAGCAGAAAATATGATGGAATATGCAAAAGCTTTACAGTTATACGATGACCTTTCTGTTGTAATGGGCGCACTTGGCATCACACCAGACTCATTCCCACGAAAAATATATTCTGAGGAAGATGTACAAAAAGCGCGGGCTGCACTGGATCCGGCAGATAAAAAACTCCGTAAGCAGTTATATAATGCTATCGAAAATTCAGACTATGGGCTGGCTCCTTCTGATTATTATTTACTATCCAGATCGGATATAGAGAAAGCAATTGCATATCTTAAAGACGGTAAAACAGAGAAGCCAACCTTCTTAATTTCTAAATCAGAAGCTGCTGTAAGGCAGGCAAAGCTGAACTGCCAAAAGCGTTTGATGAAGAAAATTTCTATGCTTTCTGAAAAATACGATGCAGAACCAGCCAGTGAAAAACAGATCCGCTTTTTGAAAACAGAGCTGTCTTCTGACCTTCCAGATGATTTTGATTGGACCAGCATTACCAAAGATAAAGCCATTCGCCTCTCTTCCATTTTATCCAAACAGAAGTCTGAAATTACTATCAGGCAGCCAGAAGAACCAACCCCAAACGACTATCTGGTTAACTCTATTCATGATCTGCAACTGCTGTTTCCAGAGTTAAAGGGAATTGATCCAGAGCAGCTTATTGTATCTTCTGCCAACAATATTTCCGGCTACTACCTTTCCAAACTGGACAGCATAGAGCAGGTTCTTGGTATAAAAGAAGAATTCACAAAACAGCCAACTAAGAAAATTGACTACCTAAAATATTCCGATACAGAAAGAAAGTTGATTCTCCAATATAAAGAAGTAACCGATATTTGTGACCGCTTAGGGCTTAAAAATCCAGAGGAAATTCACGATTTTATTCAAAAAGCACACACTATCCAGGAACAGGCAGATGAGCTTTCAGCTGCTTCCAGAGACTCAGCCAGGGATTACAGGCAGCTAAAAAAGCTGGAGCGGATCCTTTCTCAAGCCAACTCTGTTCCGTTCATTTATGGTCCACTTTACCAAGGAAATGGCGAGGAATTGACTGAAAATCGCAGAGATTTAGGCTCCGACATCGTAGGTAATCTGACCGGCATCAAAGAAAAACTACCTCAAATTATAGAAAACATCCAGAAAACCGCACCCATAGAATCAAGCCTAAGTGATGAATATTTTTCACCTGCAGACTATGAAACAAAAGCCCTCATTCAAAAAATCCGATATTCATTCCCAGATTATTTTTCAAAAGAACTCAACCTCTCTACTTTATCCGATTACCAGGCACTCCGCATCTTAGAAGATTTCAATAAAGCAAATCTTTTAGATCTGGAAATTCAAAAAGAGCAAATCAAAGAAAAGGAACACGACAACAACTTGGCACAAGAAGAGGCTAAACGCCAAACCACTTATACCTATAGATAAAATTTTATAACAATACGAAGAGAGAGCAACCGTTTTTCTGGCTGCTCTCTTCTACTGCCATTCTTTTTCCTATAATTCCCACCTAATACCCCAATGCGCTTTTTAACCAATTATTCCATAATAATTTTTTGAAATTTTGTCCATGACATTTTTCAAAAATTTCAAATATAATTATTTCATAATCATTCGAGTATATTACCGCAATGATAAATTCAAGGAGGTATTAAGAATGAAACGTATTAAAGCAGCCTGCATCTGCCAGACCCTGCATTTTCAGTTGAAAGAGGATGTTGCCCATGATTATGCTGTACAATTAGTCCGTGAAGAATTTAATCACTACAAAAAATCTCTTGAAAAGCGACAGACAAAGTATAAAATCATTGCCACAGAAGATCAGCCTGACGGATCTATCATTGTAAAAATCATCAAACAGTATAACACCAGCCCCGTTGGCGATTATCTGGACTAATTTAGAGAAGCGCATCAGACAATTTGCTATCCGATGCGCTTTTCAATTCATAAAATATTTTTAATATGGAATTCCCCAGTGTCTTATGAACCACTCATACAATTCCTCTGTTGTATGGCAACAACGCAAAACCTCTTCATGATCTTCGTACCATCCGCCACGCTTACTTAGGTATTTTCCCATATCCAGCAAATAAAATTCATACCTTCCACCACGTCTTCCCATCTCATAGTCATCGCATTGGAATACAAATTTTTCCTCGCTATCTTCAATCAATTTTCCAGTCAGCGACCATTTGCCGCACCATGGTGGACCAGAATTGCCCGGTACAACAAAGCAAAGGCTTCCATTCTCTTCATCAATAAAAGGCACAACAGCAATATTCTCTACTCCTGGAATATATGGTTGCCCAAACCAATACACCTTATTTTTATTCACGATGCCTCACCAAACTCTTATTTACTGCTTCTTCTTTTTCTTTGCTCCGTTGCCTGATAGCTCCAGTCTATAAGGTTCTTTATCATCTCATCATTTTCTGATGCTTCTGACAGCATAATGGAAATCCATTTTTCCTTATTCATATGATACGCAGGAAAAAAGCCTGGCTGCATACGCAAGGAACCGGAAAGAATCGGATCACATTTTACATTAAGAATATCCACTTCACCTTCACCAGTAAGACCAATTTTATCACGGCAGACTTCCATAACCAACCCATACCATTTGTTATTGTCTGTATGCCGTAGAACAGCATTCCAGTCTTTCCATGGATAATCCGGTTCCGTTTTATACTGTTTTCGGCAGTATTCAAATACATCTTGTCTGGTCATTATTGCTCCACACCTTCATAATCTAAAGTTCGTATGCAAGAAAAGGATACTCTTGTAAAGCCTTTTCTTTAAAAATGGCAATATATTCATCTTTTGGAAGATATGAATTCATATAATACTCTCCAGCTTGCAGCCTTTCTAACTTACCTTCGTAATTTGCTTTGATATAATTTTTAATCAATCGCTCAAATGGCCGTTGCATTTCTCTTAAAAGCATTGTGCGCTGAATCCTCGGTAACTCGACATTTGATAAGCTTCTTTCTTTTGACCTTAATCGGCTAACAGCGTTTCTGTTTAAGTCTTCTACCTTCCGTTTTATATCATCTATTGCCACATCTCTTTTTGAAACTATTACATTTTCTATTCCCAGCCAATGAAGCGTTTCTGCATTATCTCCATTCATATAACGCATGTCTAATGTTTTTAAGTTTTGTAGCTTTTTAATAGGTGTAATATCATGAATTATATGATGTCTCAAACATAATGTCTCAAGATTTGTCTGACTGACTATACCTTCACAATTCTCAATTTCACCAGCTATATCAAGATAATTCAAATTGTATGCTGCATCCTTCAACCAGTTTAAATCTGAAATATTTGATTCCAAAATAATTAATCTTTTCAGGCCAGAAAGATTTTTAAAATCAGAAGGGTCAATCTGCTGAACACTACTGAATCTTATGCTTTCCAATAATGGCATACCGGAAAAATCTATATGAGGGACATGGGTTATCATTAATTCTAATGGAGTTAATTTGGCTTCTCCAAATATGGCAAGTTCTGTTAATAAAGGAGCCTGTATTTTCCCATTTTCAGGTACTCCTGATAAATGGAATGAAAATTTACGTAATCTTTTTAATGGAAGTTCACATACTTGCTTCCAAGATAATTTCATCCCCACAATGGATAAAGATTCTATATCTTTTGCATTTTTCAAAAGTGAAATCAATGAATCATATGGATCTGTCCCCTTATAATTCAACCCAATTGATACGCTACGAATTCCTGTATAATCTCTTAAAAAATCGCTCTCATTACTGATATCAAATCTACTGCTTTTCCTTTTATCATTTTCATTCCATTCGGTATAAAAATTGATTGCCTTATCAAGCCACCTCATCTTAATTCCCTCTTTCTGATCCAGCTTATTCTACCCCTAATGCCTTAAACACCGCATCCTCCGCACTCTGATACGGAATCAGCTGAAATGCACTCATCAGATCAGCCGGAACGCTTGCGAAATCAATAAATGAAGTACTTGGAATCAGCACCTTCTTTGCACCACTATCCAGGCACACTTGAAGCGTATTTGCAAGTTCATCCACCTTTATCATCGTACCGCTGATTGTAATATCACCCAGGATTGCCAGATTGCTGACCACCGGCTTTCCCAGTGCAATCGAGCAAAGAGCAATCAACGTAGGAAGTGCCAGTTTTTCAGTTATGCCGATCCCCTGCAAATCCTGATAATTGATGATATAATCCTTGGTCGATGTGCTGATAGAGCCGCTGATCCGGTTGCCATTTGCTTTCAAATAGTTAAATGCCGTATTCACAGCTTCCTTGCATTTAGAATCACTTCCCAAACCTGTACGCTCAATCTTGCCATTGCCCGGAAGCATCTGACTTTCCAGACGGAATACACCAATCATACCGCTTTTTCCTCTGGATACAGTATAAACCTGCCCCGGATTGCACATTCCGTCCGGTATCAACTTACCGCCGCCTTGTTCCGGTACAGAAATATAATGCTCTGACATATCATCCAGGTCGATATACGAGAAGTTCACATCGTAGAACTCCATGCCACCCAGCTTTTTCAGCTGTTCTTTTACACGACGGCGCATTTCCAAAGCAATCTGAATGACTTCTTCCAGTTCCTCTTTCGTAAACTCACCATTCGGGTACAACAGCTTCAGATAACCATCTATCATACGACGGACTGCAATGGTATCACGCTGATTCAGATTTCTTCCCAGACGGAAATAGTGGTCAAGTGCGTCACCATACTGTTCCTTACGAAGTTCCCGGATAAATTCAGCCAGATAATCACTGATAAAACCGTAATCATCAGTAAAATGTTCCGGTCTGAACTTCGGTATCTCCCAGCCGGGAAGATAACAGTGCATACGGTCAAGGAATGCCGTATCCGTTCCCATTTCCGGTGGGAAAGGTGCAAACAGACTGGAGGTTTTCAACAGCACATCTACGCTCTGATTGATATTTCCTACAAAGACCATAGATGCCGTAGCAGCCTTTTCTTCTTTACCACGGGCAAAAGAACCAGATGCCATGTAATCCTTCATAATCTGGATACCGTCTTTATCCTTGAACTTGATGCCTGCCACTTCGTCAAAAGCAACGCAGTCCCACAATCCAACCAGTCCCACCGTTTTGCGTCCCATATTGTAAAAGAGGTTTGCAACTGTCGTCTGCCCACCAGAGATCAGGATACTGTTGGGAGAAATTTCTTTGTAAAGATGGGACTTACCTGTGCTTCTCGGACCCAGTTCACAAAGGTTAAAATTGTTCTCAACCAATGGAATCATACGGGTCAAAAGCAGCCATTTTTCTCGGTATGTAAATTCATCCGGTTCCATGCCGATAGAACGCAGAAGAATATCCAGCCACTCATCTTTTGTAAAGGCTTTTCGTCCCTGCTTTAACTCATCAATATCAATATGTGGCATTTGGATTGGTGTCAGCTTACGGATACTGATCGGAGAAATATCTTTTTGCTTTTTCTGTTTGGAATGAAGCGGATTCCCATCAATATCCTCAATGCCAAAGTTATTATCGCCTTCAACCTCATAATCCAGCTGAACGATACACCAGATACCACCGCAGAGCAGACGATCAAATTTTTCCGGATATTCGTCGGCAATCGGTACATTACCAACTCCCAGATTGGAAAACTCTGCAAAAAAGCAATCCTTTTTCATATCCAGTCGGACAGTCACCATATCAATGATCGTGTGACTGCCTTTCTTTCGCAGCTGAGATAGAATCTTCTGCGATTCATCTGGACGTACAAAATTATCAGCAAGAATACGCTTCACGTTCTGTACGCCTTTTTCAATGACCGTTTCATCATCTGAGCTGCAATACTGACCCAACAGAAACTCAAGGACATACACCGGGACATTCGCCCCTTCCTTGATTTTCTTTGTCAGGTCTTTCCGAACAATCTTACCGTCAAAGTTCTGACGGAGCTTGTTCTTTATTTCTTCACGGGTGCTTTCACCCTCTGTAAATTGCTCCATCTTTCTATCCTCCTGCGGTACTAACTAAAAAAATCAAACTCATCCACTGCAAAAGCGATGTCAATCTGGAACGGCTCACGCTGGGGCATCTGCAGTCCTTGTTCATCTTCAATAACCAGATAATACGTAGCAGTATTACTGTATTTCAGAGACTTCAGATTAAACTGGCAGCGGAAAGTTCTTTCTGCACCGTTATCACTGGTCTTATCTGCAATAATCTTTTGAACATCACTGATCTGTTTGCCATTCTCGTCCGTAAAGTAAACCTGATAAGTAGCTGCTTCACGGTTTGCGCTGACCGCATCTTTCTGGTAGAAGTTCAGTGAGAAAATCATATTGCTAATTTTACGGTTTGCGGACAGCAAATTGACTGTTACCGGCTTGGTATCATATTTCTGCTTATTACGCTTGTATTCCATAGAATCATTGCGGAGATAATGGTACTCGATCACTGGAACAACCATTTCCTGCAAACTGATACCACCATGGACAAAGTTCATGCCGCCACCATTCATTTTGATGCGGATACTTTCTCTCGGTGCAAATCCATCAAATTCTGTATTTCCACCCAAGAATTTTACAGGCATCAAATAATCAGGTTGCTCACCTTTTTGCATAATTGCATATCTTCTTCCATATTCCACACATCGCTTGATATTTTCTTTTTTCACGGTATCAGAGTTTACTACATCCACATCAAAATAGCCTTTTTTATCTACCTTAACCTTATCCTCTTCCTTCAAAGGGCTATATGTATAAAGGAATCCATGGTCAGCCGTAATCAGAATATTCGTGCCACCAAATTCATTTACAATAATACGCACAAGGTTCTTTAATTCTGAAATTGCCTTATCACAGGCAGAAAAAACAGCGGTATCAGAAGTATGACTGGCTTCATCAATGGTATCGTGATAAATGTAAACCACATCCATACCCTTTACCAACGCACTTCGTTCTGCTCGTTTCATAGCAATGATGTTATTATATTTCAAAGCCACACTTGCCGGATCTTCCGATTTCAAAACTTTATCCCGATATCCGCTTGCTGTAGACTGACCATCTGCCAAAACTGTTAAAACATCATTACGAACCTCTACTGTCAGTTCTTTATGCGGCAATAAAGCTGCCATACCAAACTTTGTAATAGAAGGAAAGATACTCTGCATGCTGCTAATAGAAACTTTGCTCTGTGTTTCTCTCTGAAGCTGGTCTGCCATAGCTGCCGCTACTTCATACCGCATAGCATCCGAAATAATTACGAATACCTTGGTATCCGAAGTCTTAATACGAGAACGGTAAAATTCTTCCTGCTGTGGCACTTCTAAAACTTTACCGTAGGTTGCCAGTTCATCTGCACACACATCTGACCAGTTATTCCCCAACTCGCCTAAGAACCAATGGGTATAGAGTCCTTCCACTTTATCGACAACGTGCTTATACAGATCATCCAGCAGAATATTGGAAGTCTCCAGACTTTTTTGGAAGCTCAGGTGGAACAAACGATAGTAGGTATCCATCTGATAGTAGCTTTTCGTATATTCTTTCCAGATGCCTTTTGCTTCTGCAGTATGGAATCCGGCAGAGTGTTCCTTAAAGAAGTTCTGCATATTCGCCACTTGCAGGATACCATCATAGAAATTCTCAAACGGCTCATACCATGCACAGGTTCTCCGTTTTTCAACGGTAGAAGTAATGGTATCCACATCAATAATATGGTCGCTGATTTCTGTCATCAGCTTTGTCAAAATCACTTCGTTGATGCACGGGAAGCACTCAGTTCCTGCCAGATCGTCCACCGTCAGCTTTTCAAAGCGCTGATGCAGACGGGCTTCATCTTCAACATACCGTGCAACATCGTATAACTGCTGAATATCCTCACTATGAAGCCACTCAGAAATAAAATCATAGCAATATGCCTGATGCGGCATGGAAATAAAGCTATCCAGTCCAGCAAGATATTCCTGCCGCATAGTACGAGTAGCAGCGGTCAACAGCAAATGAATTGCCAGCCGTCCGAGGTCTGGTTCTTCCTCTGCAAATCCGCAGCCCTGGCGAACCATCGCCCAAAATGCACCGTCAGCATGATATTTTATAAAATCCTGATAAACGGTATTGCTATTCAAATCCAATCCGGCACGGAACACACTACGGAGAATCATATTCGGCTGTGCATCTTTCAATCCGCAGATTGCCGCCATGACCGCCATGTGCAGCTGTGCCGGAGTTGTCGGAACTTTATTCTGTGTGCTGACTTTCAATCGGCGATCTTTCGCATTGAAATAAGCACGGTAATTCTTGACCTGCTTCCGCATGGCCGGATTCGATGCAAGACCCATCTCATCCATCCAGATGGAAATCAGGTCTGCCCGGAACTCCTCACTGTAAAGTTCCACATCCAGAAGCCAGTTATCATCCGGACGGTTATAGACACACGGACTGTAAACCAGATAGTTTGTGGTCAGATCATCTACCGAAAGTAGTTTCTTCACAGAAAACGTATTATTGCCAGTCAGAGCAATTACCTTTGCATTTTCCAGAACCACCTCGTCCAGCTTGTCCTCAAATTCCTTATCTTCATCGTACCAGAAGATGATACGACGCTGATAAAATTCCGGCAAAGGTGCAGCAAATCTGCGGTTCAAATCTTGTATTATTTTGTCTGTATCCATGCTGCATTATCTCCCTTCCGTATTTTTTACATAAATTGTACTTCTTGAAGCACCTTCTCTTCTCAACCAGCCGTTTTCAACCATCTTAACCAGTATTTCTCTGGTTCTTCGCTGTTTGATGCCAAGAAGTTTCATCGCCTGTGCCGTTGTAATGCCGGCATTTTCTGATACATACCTATAAATTTGCTGTTCTTGTTCATTTACCGGCACTTTAGCGGCGGTTTCCCGGCGGTCTATCGGCGGTTTAGCGGCGGTATTGGGTGCATTGAGGTCAACAGTGCCGTCAACCTGACCTCGATAAATATTGATACGCAGGTCAACTTCGCCACCAATGAACTCCGGCTCCCGCAGTCCGGCAGCTTTTACTTTATCAATAATTCTCGGAATGCCGCTTCCCCAATGTTCGATCAGGTTCATATAAGAAAATGCATGAGCAAGCGCTTCATTTCTAATTTTTGAATATCCTTCCTTCATACGCTCCAGAGTTTGTCCCATTGGCAATTTCCCTGGTGACGTGATTTCCAATCGGTTATCATACACTGCCACCTGTATCGTACCATGATCCAGATAACTACGATGTACCATAGCATTGATAATCAACTCACGAATAGCATCCGGTGGAATTTCATAAATATCCTGCCGATAAACACCAACAATAGTAGCACCAAGATGAATATTACGCAGAACAAACTGAAATGCTTCTTCTATTTGCTCCCAAAGTGGACCGGTATATTCTCTACGGTCAACAAATACCGCTTTCGTTGTACCTTTGAACACGCCACATTGCGTTGCAACATGGAGTCCTCCGTTGCCCGTCAAAATAGCATAAGCGTTAGATGGATAATCTTTTCCATCACGCTCAATTAAAACTCCCCAAGAACGGAGTTGTTGTCTACCAACGCCCTTGACAGATTCTTTCTGCTCCTCTGTACGTGCATTTTTGATTGCCTGCTCCTTCATGGCTTTGCAAAGGACATCTATATCTTCATCCGTAATATTCAATCCATTACACAAAGCCTGATCGTAGTAGCGATTGCTTCCTTCGAACAACAATTCTTTTATCATATACTCGTCAGCAAGGCGGGTAGTCCCAGCAACACGAACATATACACCACCATCTCTACCAAGGGCTTTGATATAATATGGGCGCTGTCTGCCTTCAGAAATCTCTACCACAATAATCGTCTTACCATCAACCGTCTGTAAAGTAATATCTGGGATAATTGCCGGTTCACAGCTATCTGATACGGCATTGGCAATGGCATCCATTTTTTTGAATACATCTTCTTTATCAAAGCCAACAACCTCTCTGGTTTTATCGGCAATTCCGAAAATGATTTTTCCTCCGGTTCCATTTGCAAAGGCAACCACAGACTTCATATATTTGATGCTTTTCTCCGGCAGATTCTCTTTGAACTCCACATTCTTCGATTCTCCTGCAAGAATTTCTTCTATGGTCATCATAACACCTCGCTCTCTTTGGCAACTGTTGCCACCAGTTATATTATAAAATACCCGCAGTTTTCTTATTTTCCACTTCGGAAATCAGTTCATTCATCAAGTCATTCTTAATATCAATCCACGTTTTTGTATTGTCGATAACGAGCTGGCATTTACATTTCTGCATAATTGTAGTAATAGTCTGACGTACATAATTTTCCATTTCAATGAGTTCTTGTTTTGAGATATTGCTTCCATCACCTTCATGTAAGGATTCTGAACGATAGCGATAAAACTCCAGCATCTTATCGTGTATTCCTACAACTTCTGCATCATTCTTTCCAAGTAAAACGGCAATGCGATTGGATAACATTTGTTTTTTACCTGGTTGATTTACCGGCAAGAGTGCCATTTCTAATGCTGTTGTATACTGTTCAAATCCAGTTGGAGCATCTATCTGTTCCAATCCCCATACAAACTCATCAATAATAGGTTTCATCATGGAATAGATTTGTAATTTATAATCTCTTAAAAACTGATTACAGCGTTCAACATCTCCTGTTGCAAGCATATATTTTCGTTCATCATAAGCATTTCTGGTACTATTCTTGCTTGTATGATTCTGAGTATTATTTATAAAACCCAACACCTTAAATTTGTAATTGAAAAATGTTTGATATAATCCAATGTTTCCATTTTTATATAAACGCAACAATGAAAATATCTTATGCAAGTATTGTACCTCTTGCTCTTGGTAAGCTCCAATTTCATCCTCACATTGGCAAGTTTTATCTGTAATTACAGCACCTGGAACAATCTGGGGACCATCTATCGAAAATACATCTTCTTTTTTTAAGCAGATAAAGTATGAATCATTTTCATCATGTAAACGTGAGCCTATATACTCAATACATAGTTGATTTTTTCCATTTTCAATTTCTGATTTGAATGGAAAATCATCATAATAACACTTCTCGATAGTATAACCATTTCCCAATTCAAGATTAAGTATACTTTCATCGCAATACATTATAATCGCTGTGATTTTCACAGTAACGTCAATCAAAATGCCACCCCCATTAACGCAAGCCTTTATCCTTCAAATACTGACCAAGACTAAGTTTCTTTTCAACTTTCCAAGCCTCATAACCATTTGTGCTTCGCCCCGTCACAAACTGAGCCGCTGTTGAAGGACTGGTAAACTCACAGTTTTTAAGAATATTGCCATTCTTATCCACATATTCTGGATTATCTCGATATGCTTTAGCAGTTTTTCCACCTCTGATATGCTTTGCAAAATCTGGACTTATTTTGCCACCTGCCAGAACAGTAATTATCTTTCCATCATATTCTGCCGTTGCAGATGCAACTCCTGCTCGCTGTGTAAGTGTAACCATAATTTTCATAATTTTTCGTCTCCTATTATAATTTTTTTAATACTGTATCAAAAATTGCATAATTCTTCTTCACGCCATCGTCCAGATCAATGGAAATCATCTGGTCGGCAAGGTGATGAATCTTTTCCTCGTAGGTTCTGATTTCAGTATCCTGTGCCTGCAAGGTGGTCAGCTTTTTATTCAGCTTCACACGCTCGCCGGTAGAAGCATTGGCAATGCGCTGTTCCAGATCGGCAATAGCAGTGCGATAACGAGCCTGCTGTTCATGCACATAGTCGGTACGAATACGGGCAATGGTGTCCGGCTGATAGCGGTGCATATAAATCAAAGCCTTAAAGCCGTTCTTCTTGCCGCTGTCAAACAGCCAGTAGATCGGGCGTTTCTGATAAATCTTGCAATGGTCGGAGTAGAAGTCGCTCAGGAAGTAATTCCGAATTACATCCTTCGGCTGCCCCTTACCGCCGAGGGCATCCGCAATGAATTTCAGGTTTTCGTCCAGAGTATCTGCACCGTAAACGGTTTTCACGAACTCCACGAACAGACCGACAATATCATCCTCGAAGTATTCGTCGTCACAAATTGGGATAATGTTATCCTTATCCGCAGCGAAAGAAGCGTACATGTTGTTGTCCCATTCGCCGCCTGCATAAACAAGCCCGTCCACATCCAGAGAGTAACGACCAAACATACAGCCAACCGCATAGGAAATGAACGAGCGAATATCTCTGCCAAGGTCAGCCTTGCGGACGGTGACATCCTTGTCCTCAACCTCCGGTGTCAGCTCATCCTGCAAACCGTAAATGTCAATGAAAATACGGTTCAGTTCTTCCTCATTGGCTTTCAGCTGATTAAAACGGTCATCACATTCAGCCTGCCACTGGATAAAGGCTTCGGCAATGGTAGGAACTTTTCGGAGCAGTGGATGATGTTGGAAATCCCATGAAATTTCAAAGGAATCCCAATCTTTTTTTACTATATCAATACTTGTGACGACCTTCGCTACAACAAGATCAACCTTTTCAAATATAATAGGCAATTTAGCTATATCACCTTGATTATAATTCAAACTCTCGTTCAGCAAACTTAAATACAGCTGACACAGCTTTGAATTAAGAAAACCAATAATATATTTCAGTTTCCTCGGTTCTGCATAGATAGCCATCCCTGCATTTGAAAAAAGATGGCCCTCTGGAAAATATCTGACAGAGAACAGTGAACTTGAAATTGCCGTCCATGTTCCCCCTTCATGAAAATAATATTGTTGATTTTGCGGACGAGAACGTGGTTTCCCCTTGTCGTCCACAAAGTTTTTTATTTCAAAGCCATCATCTTGCCAATTTACAACATCATCATTGTTTCCATACCACTTTCTAAATTCGCCACCGTTACAATATGGAAACCATTTTCCTGTACGATTGACATTTTTTGGTGAAGAGGAAGTACTCAAATCCGCTCGTACGCATTCATACCATTTTCTGACAAACCTATTTACATCTCCAGTAATTAGCCCTTGTTTTGGATTGGCTAATTCCGAAAGCGGTAAGCTACATTCAAATGTAGATAATACATTTACACTCACCCAATATGCCACTGGAGAACCAGGAATTTGGAAGAAGTTGGACTGGTCGGTGTTGTACCGATTCTCACCTGCAAGGAACATATCCTCTTTTCCTTGCTGCGTGGTCGGCTCAATCAGGCGGCAATACTCACCTTTATAGTCCGCAATGTAGCTTTTACGGATAACAAATGATGTAGTCTGCACTACCTCACCGCCAATTTCTTCAAAGGCTCTCGCACCCAGATGCGCCATATTGACAATATCGGTATGTAGCAATTTTCCACGCAGTTTTTCAAAGCTGGATAAGAACATCCATGCATGCTGAGTAATCATTGCCTGATAGCCGTTTTTCTTCACCATCTGGTTACACTTTTCAATAAATACAGCAAACAGATCACTTTTGCTGTCAGGATAATTCTTTTTCACATAATCCGACAAATCTGCAATCATACCTGATGCACTCATATACGGCGGATTCGTCACAACCACAGCATACTTCTGTGCCAGAGCTTCTGCCACCTGTACCAACGGCAGCAATTCTCTCAATGCCGTTTCACGGGACATATTTATATCTTCCGCAATCTCTGCAAAACGTTCATACAGCACAGTCCAATCCTGCGGTGTTACTGTCAGAATAGAGCCGTATTCCTTTGCATCATGAAGTTCCTTGATGATGGTGTCCATAGTCGCTGTGAGCTTCGCATCGCCATTACAGAAATAGTCTACTGCAAATTTATCTACATGGTTGCTCTCCACAATGGCATACACATGGGGCTGAATTCCACGGCTGAAGAAGCGGCGGTCATACTGACGGGCTTTCATCATTACCGCAAAGTAAGCCAGCTGTGCCGCACGGTCATCAATATCCAAACCGTACAGATTATTCTCCACAATGCTTGCCACCGCTTCACGGGTGGTATAGCCGTAGGATTCATAAATCTTCATCAACACATCAAACATATACGCAAGAATATGACCGGAACCGGAACAAGGGTCAATGACCTTCAGCTGATCCGGCGTCAGTGCGGCGTACTCCTTGCGAATCTCGGCAAGCTGTGCCTGCACTTCCGGTTCTTGCTCGGCTTCTTCCAGATAGTAGTGCCATTTGGTATCTTCCGGTTCACGGTTTCTGGCAGCATAAGCAGACTGTTCTCCCTCGGTAGGAAGAAGCTGACTCTTAACATCTGGGTGTCCCTCCAGCCATAAACGTCCAAGGCTGTTCTCTACCATATAGCGAACAATCCAGTCCGGCGTGAAAAGCTGGGTTGCTGCAGGGATGTTTTCTTTTGTGATTTTCACATTTTTTTTCAGTGCTGCAAAAACATCGTCTTTTTTCTCACTGTTATAATACTGATACAGCCAGCCGATGATCTGGACAGCATCCTTCCAGTCATCCTCCGGTATCAGCTCGATCATCTGCTGAATCACACTGCCTTCACGGAGCAGATTATCCGGCAGAAGAAGCTCAGTGTAATCCGCAATCTTCTGAAACATTCCCGGCAGAATCTTATTCAGAGCGTTGCACTGCACAATCAGCAAATATTTATACAGTTCTTCAGTCTTTTCTGCATCTTTCAGCTCATAGACCTTTTCCATATTGAGTCCATCCAAATCCAGATGAATAGCTTCGGTTATAATCTGCGGCTTAAAGTTGTTTTCCTCGTCCGTGAACACACGCACATGGGAAGGAAGATAGCCGTTGACTTCCATGAATCGTAAAGCAGAGAAGCGGTTAAACCAAGTGTAGGCAACCTCCTCCATAACCTGCTTATATCCCTTATCGTTAATCTCGGCAATGAGAGCCTGACGCTGTTTCTTTTCATCGGCAGTGAGGACTTTGCCTCCAACGCTGTCCGCATTGGCTTCCTCAATGTTGTCCTCTGTGATACCGTATTCCACACCTTTCAGGGAAACACGGGCGATCAGCTCTGTTCTTGCCCAGACAGCAAATTTTTTAATCGCATTTTTATCCATAATTTTCTCCATCTTCTATTAGAACAGCCAATTTCTTAATATCTTTATCAATGCTCTCCATTGATTTTTTCAGATTATCAACACTATTCTTAAACTCATCCACTTCTGAAATGTAGTCTAAAAATCCTCCATACTCTGAAAAATCAATTTCAATAGTTTCATTGTAGGACTTGTTCTTTCTATACTTAGAATATTTATAACCAATTCTTACCGTTTTTTCATCAAATTCTTTTATGATATTAAAAACATTTGTATCAAATGAAATAATCCATTTCTGCCCTGGAAAAATCACAATACTCGTTGATTCTTTCTTTTTTAATCGTTCCTGCGTTTTCGTTTGCAACTGTTTTGTAAAATTTTCATTAAAAGTCAAACTTTTTACTTCCAGTGGAACAGTCCCAACATTCCTTAAAACAGCACACGCCAAAGTTGAACGAACAAGTTCAAACGATATTTGCATATAAGGGCGATTTTTCTCACTTCGTTCCTTGAGCAAAAAGAAAATTGTAACCCATGAAGCAATTAGTGCTAATACGGAAATTACACTATCCCAAGGAAAAGCTGAATTTTGCTGTTCAACCGCAATAACCAGTCTTTCAAGTAATTCTTCCATAGGCACACTCCTTAATTCAGCTTGATCTCGTCGCAATTCTTCAGTAACTGTTTCAGCTGAAAACGAATTTTTTCTACATAATCATCAATATCTGCTTCGGTCTGTAAGGTCTTTGCCTGAAATACAACCTGACGGTTATAGGCACGAACCACTTTTTTCTTTACAGGAGCATTTTCTTTTCCCGGCTGTGTCGGCTGTACTGGCGGCTTTGGTGCAGGCGGAGCCAGAACAGACTCGATATTGCTAACCGTGTCATCCTTATACTGACACATCGGAAGGAACATAGCATCCAGAAGGGCAAGGCTCTTTAATTCTGCGATTTTCTCCTTACACTGGCTGAAATACCGGTCTGATTTTTCAATCAGATGGGATGCCTTGGAATCGCCGTTTGCGGCAGTGTGGGTTGCTTCCATACACTGACGAACCGTTTCCAAAACCTCAGCACGTTTTTCTTCCAGCATCTTGTCATGGGCGGTGTGAACCGTATCCATCAACGGATTCAGTTCACGAATCCGGTTATAGTTGAACTTACTTCCGGTCTGAATCATAGTAATCAGGCGAATGGTATTCAGTGCCTTATGTGCTTCCTCATTTTCCGCAATTCGGTCAAGATCATCATGCAGGGATTTTTCAAACTGCACTGCCTGGTCAAATACCGTTACTTGGGTCTTGAAGAAGTTTTCAATACCGTTGCTCATAGCTTCTTTGTTATCAAAGAGATCATCCTCTTTTTTCAGCACACGCTCAATCAGGGCAATATTGTCTTTTTTCTGAGAAAGTACATCGTCCATCAGACGAATAGCTTCCTGCACCAATGCACGATCCGGGTATTTATGTCCGTCATAACGTGCATCCAGAGAAGCATAATAATTGCGTTGCTCTGTAAATTTCTCAGTCACAAAACGAATCAGACCATCTTCATCATCTGGCACATCCATAACATCGAAGTAATCACGAAGCATTGATTTTACATCGCGCATCATCGTAGCGGAAATGGTTTTACGCTTGCTGATGGAAGTTTTGCCAATCTCACTCTTTTTACGGAGCATATCTGGCAATTTCGGATCATCCGGTTGAATGGTATTGCCGGCATACTTAATGGTTACTTTCTGAGAATAAATCAGCTGTGCCGCAACTGCAGCAATGTCGATTTCTTTCCAACCATACGGAATCGCACTGTATTTACTCTGCACATCTGCCATAGAAGTCGGCAGTTTTTTTGCATCCTGCATTTCCAGATATTCTTCCATAGCAGAAGCAGCATCACGGTTCGGCTCCATGCCTGGAAGTGCTGTTACCGCACCTGTCAGAATCGCAATAATATCTGCGTCACTGCCTGCATTATCTGTAATCAGGTCGAGTTTGCTATATACATGGGCAACCAGATATTCAAGAGACTGATCAATTTTGCTCTTGGCATTTCCGGCTTTGATTTCCAGATGCTCACCGTCTACATAGAACTGCGCCCCTTCGATAGCATTTTGTAATTCAGTCATGGCACTCAGCTCATATTTTCCGGCTTCGTCCTGCTGATCGCTGATAATTTTCTGCACACTCTTTGGAAGCTGGCTTACATTTCTCTGTTTTACATATTTGCGAATCTTCATGGCAGATTCCAGAGATTCATAATAAGGCGTATCTGCCAGAACAACGATTGCTTCGTTGCCTTTGGATTCTGCCATCAGGCGGTAATCTGTTTTTTCAATGGCATCGGTAGCAACGGTCAGGAAATGCAGACGCATACCGCCTGTTGCCACACCAACGGTAATGCCATCTACCATCTGATCGAAAGCAAAGTCATATTTTCCATAACGGAACTTCTTAGTCGTGAAAATATCACCGTAAATCATCTGAGCGATACGTTCCACGATAGAAGCGGTATCCACATTGGTGTCTCTGATTTCACGCTGAATGTCCTGCTCTTCGTCTGTCAGGAAGTTGTAGGTGTCGCCAGTTCTGCCAATATAGTTCTGGCTCATCAGGCGGTCAAGACAACCGCGAGCAGCTTCACGCATGACAATCTTATCTACACGAATATCATCTGCCATAAGGATAACAATATTGTCCAGATTAGAAGGAATATCATCAATATATCGAATCAAATACAAAAGTTTCAGTACATCTACATCCTGCTGTTCGATGCCATCGCCGTTATCGGCAGCTTTCTGGCAACGCTCGATTACCCGGCGGATAGAACCATCCAGGAATGTATGTACGGTATCATAAAAGCGGAAGAACGGCACCAGTGCGTATTCATCCTTCTCCTGAATTTTCTGTGCTGCCTCCTGGAAGCCGGACAGCATGGAACGCTCACCACCAGACAGGTGCTTGCCGGAATTTCCATGTTTCCGGATTTCAGCAAATACTTTCTGCATGATGATGAACTGATACGGCACGAATGGGAAGTTCTCTGTAAATTCCCTCGGACCGGAGTAGCCTTTAATGTCAAGAATAGAGCCACTGAAGCTGAACAGGTTACGCAGAACAGAATCATTCTGCTCATAAACACCTTCCAGGTCTTTCGTTGCTTCCGGTTTCTTTTTCAGAATACGCTTTTGAATAACTTCATCTACAGAAGAAGATGATAAGCTCAGTCTTGTTTTGAAACGAGCCTGGATACGGGAAAACTCATCGGCACGAACTTTGATGATTTCATCAATGGCTTCCTGGCCTGTACAGATTACCCAAATCTTTCCTTCACACTCACTTCCGATTTTCTCAGTCAAAGACTGAAGATTTAAAAGCATATCTGTATCAGTGCCAACATACTGCCCTACTTCATCGATCATAAACAGCAACCGGAAATTAGCAGGCTTTGTATCTACATACGCTTTCATATCTTCTACAAGCTGTGCAATCGAAATTTCTGTTGCTGTTTTATCACTGAACCATGCCTTGGCATCGTCCTCACTCATATCCAGAACTTCCATCAGTGTCGGGATGATGAACTTGCCATTAAAAGCAAAGGCACGGCGCATTTCCAACCAGGACTTTCCTTTCTTTTCTTCAAAAACTCTGCGGAACTCCTCGGTCTTGCCCTGCTGATCAATATAACGCTCCATCATGGCAACTTTCAGATTTTCACCGTAAAATCCCAGATGGTTATAGAACATCTTTGCAAAAACACGGAGTACAGCAGTTTTGTCTTTATTGCTGAATCCCTCAATATCAATATTAAACAGAATTGTCTCTGTCGGTCCCTTTGTGGCACGGTCGATCAGCATAAAAGTTGCTGGATCGTCCTCAAACTTTTTACGGAACCGCTCTACACTACGGATGCCTTTTACTTCTTTATTTTCCAGAAGGTAGGAAAGCATTTTCAGGAAATGTGATTTACCACTTCCAAAGAAACCAGAAATCCACACACCCATATCGGCTGTTGGCTGATCAAAAGCATCTCCATAATAGTTGAAGAATGTAATAAAATGTTTCTTCAATTCTCTGGTAATGACATACTCATTTAACTCCTGATCAATTACATCGTCAGCAGCCTGATCAACTTTAATAACACCGTTGATTTTGCGGTTAATGTCATCCGCAAACATCTCTTTAATCATCATGGCTTTATCCCCCTTAATCTATGACATTGAATGCCCGGTAATAATCATTTGGTGTCAAACGATTAAATAGTTTTACATGACGACCATCAAACTCACCCGGATACATAACCAAAATCGGAATATTTGAAAAGTATGGCTGTAAGGCTTCCAGTAAAGTATGAATTCTCATAAATGGAAATACTTCACCTACTCCTGTCAATATCAGTACATCTCCTACTTCCTGTGGTTCATAATAGATCTTATCAATAAACTCTCCATTCCCGATTGCAGAGCTAAGCTGTTCCAGAAGATAATCACTTCCGTCGGCTTCTTCCATATCAGGAATCGCATCTGTGATGTCCATATCATCACAGATAGAGAGAAATGTTTTATATAAATTACAAACAATCAAATGGCAATCTAAGGATTGATCCGTTTCCAGCTGATTCACAAAATGGCGGACAACCATTTCATTCTCCGGTTCATAACAGAAGATTCTGATATTCACCTCATTGCTGAGTCCTTTACCTTCCAGAAACTCTGGTTCCTGGACCAATGCCCGAACTTTATCCAGGCGCATCTTTATGTCACTCATTGGCTACCTCCTACACAAAATGCTCCACCGAAACATTTTTTCACGCTTAGACGTATGAAAAGCAATTAAACGCTGGCAGTATCGCCGTGTCGCCATTGCTTCTGATGGCATTCTCCAAAACAGGATGCAGCCATACTGGATTCAAATGATCTGCCTTGAGGTTATCGAGATATTCTGTTTCAACAAGCACTCTGGCAATAATCTGTTTTAACTTTGTTATTGTAGTATCACTCCAGGAAGCCACAGTATCATTCTGCTCCTGCAAACGCATAAAAAATGTATTTAAGTCTATCTTACCAAAAGACGTGTCCCTTAATCTGTACTTCTCGCCAATAACTGTCAACATAAATTCCCAGACCAAACGGCTCTGCTTCATCAACGCATACAGACAAATCTGTTTTGCTACATCTGTTGGCTGTGATGCAATCGCAGAAACCAAAGAATCATCTTCCAGTGCATGAAGCCGTTTGATACAGGCTTTCGCCATGCGTGTGATAGATTTTTCCGTTGGATACTGGAAAAGATTTTGTTCTACAATTTCTTTTACAATCGCATCATCGGAATTTCCTTCTGCCATTAGCTTTGCGGTAGAACGCATCTCGTAGAAAAGGAACGGCTCTCTGGTCAAAGACGCAATATAAGGATAAGAATGATCCATAATGTTATACCTCCTACTGCCCTTCTTTTTTACCCGGAACAAATTCCATAATATCCCCAACATCACAATTTAATACTGTACAAATCTTTTCTATTACATCCATGCTGACATTTTCATCTTTAGATAGTTTCGACATTGTTGTTGTACTGAATCCAGTTTTCAAACGTAAATCTTTTTTTATCATGTCTTTGTCAATCAGCATCTTCCAAAGCTTTTTATAGCATACGGCCATATCATCACCTCTTACAATTATTCCTGTCAAAAATTCATTATCCACGCTACATTTTCTTACTTCTACTATCATAACACAATGCTATGAATAGTACAATCAAACTATCAGAATATAAAACTTATGCTTTACAAATTCGCACTTATAGCATGATCTGTTAAAATCTACTCAAGTAGAATTACTTGTAAATTTGCATATATAAATAAGCGGCAAGGATTTTCTCCCCACCGCTCATCTCTCTTTTTACTCTATCTTATCAAAATCTTATTTCAGTACAATCCACTTCTCATCATACCCATCTATGCCATCAGCCTCCAAAGCTGCCATCTGTACAAAATGTATTACATTCTTTTCTGGGTTCCAAAGTATTCCGTCCATATCGGTTGCACCAAGTTCCCAACCAGAGTTGCTCATTAATCGAACATTTCCCGGCACACCGTTTCTATCCATTATTTCTTTCATCTTTTCAAGAGTCATAAACTGCACTTCTTTCTGCTTCATAGCCAATAAATGTAAGCTACCAACCTCATCTACACGCAATCACAATAAATGCCAGCACAATCATTAGAATAGCTCCGATCAGTTCATTCATGGCACCTACAATACTGCCTATTACAACAATAGCAATAGCAATCCAGGCACCGCCACCTCCTCCGCCACCTTTTCTGCCACCAGAATGATAACCATAATTCTTTTCATCACAGTCGCAGCCATAGCCTGTACAACTTCTTCCATGCTCTCCGTCATGGGGAAAATGATTATTGCCACTCATATGCAGACCTCCTTTGGAAATATTTAAACAATTTTATCCATAATCTGCCTCACAACTTCTCAAATTCCACCATCTGCTGTTTCATAGAAATTTTCCCTACCTTATAACCATATTCCAGAAGTTCTTTCTTATACCTCAAAAATGCATGATCCATTGGCAAACCGGCGATCTCTTCGATCTGTGCATAAGTCAATGTGCATTTATCTGTTCCATTCTCTTTTATCCACAACCAAAGTGGTTCATATTTACTCATAAAAAACCTTCAGCTTTCCTGTAAAACACTCAGATACTGCACAGGCACCTCTTTTGTCAGCCAGACTCCATTTACTGACAAATAAAACGGATATCCATTCGCTGCCATTTTTCCTGCATTTACCTGATATACAACCGGCTTACCATGGCGGCTCCCAACTGTTTTTGCTGTCTCATAGTCTTTTGACAAATGCACATACAATCTGGATTTAGGAATTAATCCAATATGATTAATGGAGTCCACATATTTTTCACCTGTCCCATGCCACAAAATATCCGGTGGAGTTTTCTGTTCCAATTCAACATCTACCGGTATGGAATGGCCCTGATTTGCCCGAATCAGCGTTTTGTCCTCATTAAAAGAATATCTCTGCTTGGAATCTGTTCTTACAATTTCTTCCAACATCTGCATATCGAATTTTCTGCTTTTCGCTATTCCAGAGATCAAATCTTTCGTACATGCCCAGCCATGCTCATCCAACTTAATACCAATCACTTCTGGATGATGTCGCAAAATGAAAGATATAAATTTCCCAGTATTATCCAACTGTCCCATATCTCCACCTTCTTCTCCGTTTTAATTTATTCTCATTCTATCATTCTACTCATAGAAAGAAAACAGCTTCCTACATCTGTGTTATATTATTTATCCTGTTGAAGATTCAGCTTTTCGCCAAAATATAATGTGGCATTTTCAAGAGCAATTAATCCTTCTACCATCGTTAAGCATTCCTGATCTTCTTCAAACTCATAAACACTCCGCTCTGTTTCGATCCGAATCTTCCCATCCTGAATCTGCAGTTTACCACACGATGAGTGCATATATTCATCAGACGGTAAAAAGAAATAAACCGCGTATTTGTCCGGTCTGCTATCTGATTGAAAAACCATGATAAGACCTGCCTAATCTATGTAATGTTCCCGCCAGTCTTTATAGGGCATCCCATCTCTATTGCTTGCAACTCGCATAATTCCTGTATATGTTTCTTCTAAATGCATGATCCCATCTCCCCTTTTCTTAATTCATGCTCAGCACAACCTCAAACATCTTTCATCTACACCATACTCAACCAGTACTTTTGAAATCTCATCAAGCAGTTTAATTACTTCTATCGCTTTTTCTGGCCGTTCTACTGTTTCACTTGTCTTCTGTATATAAAAAACAGCATCCAGATTTTTCGCCCTACCGATATTCCAGGCAGTCAGTCTTTTCTTTTTATCACCAGTAGAAAAAATAAATTCTTGATACCGTCCCTCAAAAAAATCAGGGCATTCCAATTCATCATACGTAAAAATAACCTCATGTTCTGCAACGATATTTTTGATACGCTCCACAACATCTGCATCAGCTGGAATTTCCATCTGTTTTTTCTCATCGGTAAAACTGATCATCACTCCAGAATCTGTCTCGCTAACAACTGTCTCACACAATGTACCCCAAACTGTCATTAACTCATACATAAATATAATATCATCATACATCCTCTTTCACCATCCTTTCCATTTACATTATCACATATCTTACCATTCGAATATCAACCGGCAGTTGAAAGCTGATTTTATTTCCAAAACTGTTCTCCATATTCTGAACATCAAAATATCAGGAGGATAAAAATTTATGACAGAAACCAGGACATTTAAAGGCGGAAGCATCGAGATTACTATTCCGCTTCCACCTATCACAAAGAAAAACCATCAGCAGATCTGCTGGAAGAACAGTGCGGGAGGCAAGAAAATTCCCTTTGTACGCCCGTCTGCACAGTACACCCAATATGAAAAAGACTGCGCTGCATTTCTAAAATCACTTGGCATTAATCAGCCGGTCAATGTCGCTGCAAAATTCTATATGCCGACCAAACGCCGTGTGGATCTTACTAATTTGAATGAAGCATTGCACGACATCCTCGTAAAATACGGCGTACTGGTAGATGATAATACCAAAATCATTGTTTCTACAGATGGGAGCCGAGTCTTTTGTGATAAGACATCCCCACGCACAGAAATTATCATTACTGCAGCTGAACCTACTTTTGAGTAAAGAAGAAGCCTGGATGAATAATCCGGGCTTTCTTAAAATAATGATATTTGCTCATAATCCTGCTTACGCTCCAGTAATGGTGGAACCTTACTCAATATCTCCTCTGCTATCTCCCATTTCTGAATCCATGGCTGTATCTCTTCAGGTAGTAAAACCAATGGCATCCGGTCATGTACAGGAGATACGGAATCATTAGGCGCTGTAGTAAGAATCGTAAACTGTTTGCCTTTATCTGTTAGCTGCCAAATTCCAGCCATATAGAGAACTTTCAACTGTGGCATTGTAAAAGAAACCTGTTCTTTTGCTTTATTCCACTCATAAAAACCTGCTGCCGGGATAACACATCGGCAATTCCTTACACTATTTCGGAAAGACGGCTTAGATAATACAGTCTCTGCTCTGGCATTGATAAGTAAACCATCTTGATACTGAGATGTAAAGCCCCAGTGCATCTTTTCTGGATGAATCTCCTGCATCCCAGTCAGTACCCATGCCAGATCTGTTGGGCGCACATCAGCCCTTGTCACTTTTAATTTAGCATCATCAATCTGTCTACAAATCTTCTTAATTTCCCGCCACATCTCATCATCTATAAAGTATCTTCCGCACATGTTCTTTTCCTCATACCAGCATCACCCATTTGCATGCTTCCAAATAAAATATCAGCTTAAACTCTCGGATTAAGCCACCAATCACAGCCTCACATCCGTATTCCCGACTTGGAATACCAGAATAATTCTTATCTTCTGTATACTTCACCAAAATATCCCTAACCATTTGTATATCGCCATTATCGTCCTCAAACTTAAAATACTGTGGCATAGCTTTACCAGTTGCAGTAAACCATGTTGAACATGCAATATGATACATATTACCTTTTAATTCTCCACTGTCCGTTTCAATTCCATATTTAGTCGCATCTGCAAATCCAGCCATACCATATCAACTCCTTATATTATAGTATCTGTTCTTTAGAATAATCAACCGTTCTCTTTTCCCTGCTGATACCACCAACCATATGATCCATTTCTATTCTACCTGGAGAACTGATAAAACAGGCCCGCTTAATACTGTCCATGCCGTACTTCTTACGAATGGAATCTACAACACATTCCAGCTTCCGTGTCTTTTCATAATCTACCTTGTCAAACATCTGCATCTGTCTAAAATCATCCCTACTGACTCGTCCTGTATGGATGCCCAGATGTCGCAATGGTATTCCATCCCACAATTCATCGAAACATCTGCAAGCCGCTGCATATATCTCTACTGTAAGATCCGTTGGTACAGATAATGTAATCTGGTGCCCATAAAAACGTAAATCCCAGTCTCGAAGGCTGATTGAAACCATGCTGATTTTTACCCCATCAGCCCTTAAGCGAGCTGAGATTGTTTCCGATAGAGAAAGAAGATACTGTTTAGCTACATCACGATCTACTACATCTCTCGGTGTTGTTAATGAATTCCCATATCCTTTCGCTGGCGGTGGCGTATCAATTACTGCAGATTCATCTATACCATTAGCATATTGCCAGATAAGTAAGCCGTGAGATTTCATATGGGCTTGGAGAATCACTGGATCTGTAGTAGCCAATTCTCTGATTGTATGAATACCAAGATTGCTAAGCTTCCTTAGCGATGCATGTCCTACATAAAACAATTCATTTACGGGAAGTGACCACATCTTCTCTTTAACTTCTGACTTCCAAAGTGTATGTACACGATTCGGCTTTGTAAAATCAGATGCCATCTTCGCAAGAAGTTTGTTTTCAGATATCCCGATATTAACAGTAAATCCCAATTCAGTATGTATCCTATCCTTAATCTCATATGCTGTCCGTTCTGGATCATCACAACAGCCTGTCATATCTAAGAAAGCCTCATCAATGCTGTACTGCTCTATTTTATCTGTATATGCACTTAGAAGCTTTATGAGCGCTTTCGATGATCGATTATAGAGATCATAATTTGGTGGAACTAAAATAAGCTCAGGACATTTTTCTTTTGCTGTAACAACAGTTTCTCCCGTCTGGATATGATACTTCTTTGCTGGGATAGACTTTGCCAGAATAATACCATGCCGCTTTTCCTGATTCCCACCTACAGCACTTACCAGTTTCCTTAAATCCTGTTTCCCACCCAAGTGATGTAGACGGTAGCATGCTTCCCATGAAAGGAATGCTGAGTTGACATCTACATGGAAAATCACCCGTCTCATAAACTGCTCTCCTTCATAATCGAACATATGTTCTATTTGTATTCTACAGTTTTATGAGTACAATGTCAATACGGTAAATTTAGGTAATATTCCTACTGCTATAACTACTGAATCATATAACTGCATACTGCTTTAGCTATATACAGCTGTCTCAAATCTGCAACTGCATCGCTCTCGCCTGTCTATTCAGCTCCTGTAATTATAAGATATAGCTGTCTTATTCTGCATCTGGAAGAGAGATAAATTAGCGGCTGCCTATACATTAGCCAACGCCAATAAAATATTCTGCTTTATTGCCCAGGCCGACAGGCCATGCTTTTCATTACCCTACAAAAATATGAAACCGTACCAATGAAGCTTTATTTCAAAATCAGAGTATATTATACTTCGCAATTCAATAGAACAGCCAATACTGCTGGCTCTATGGTTATAACTTATTCAGAATATGGGATATACTAATTCATTTCAATGGGATGCTGTTTATACTGGTAGCATAATTGTTTTTTCTTTCTGGTTCCGGTCATAAACTCAAAACAATGAATGATCCTGAATATTGTTATTGGTTCTACTGATAGAAGATACTGTGATACAAATAAGCTATGCTGTTGATTTAAACTGAAACATGAGCTTTTTGTTAAAACAACAGTTATATTCTTAACTTTACTTGTAACCTATATGACAAGTTTAATACTCTTGTTTTTTCAATCAAGAAAAATATTATAAATTAAGCTATAAAATCTTTTTACCAAGATTTTATAGCTTTTTACTTGAACGGAAAAACAGGCGCGAAGCCTTATAATATAAGGTAGGGCAGCCATTTCGCTTCTGCCATTAGTCGAGGTAAATCTGCCATTAATCGAGGTAGTTCTGCCGTTAGTCGAGGTAAGTCTGCCATTAATCGAGGTAAACTTCTTTTTGATGCCGACAATTACTACGAACCTACGGCATTTATTTCTTTTTACTTTTTGCAGGAATGATTTTTACTTTGCTTTTGTCATCCGATACTTCATAATCTTTGATAGCACCAATCTTTTTATAATAGTCCAGTATCTTATCTACGGATTTCCGATTTTTAGATGGAGCATAATCGTTTTCTTCCCACAAAACTCCTGCACTTAAAAATACAGTTTTGTACTTTACCCATGGTGCAAAATCTTTATCACAATAATCAAGTCCTCTAATGTAATTGATTAAATAGTCACGGATTGCCAGGTTCTTATTACTAAAACGTCCTGGTATTTGAAGCCAAGAATCTTCAACGCCTATAATCTGCTCCATTGCCTGCGCATACAAATATAACACGGGGCAATTTAAAAGCTGAATTCCTTCAGATTTAGTTCCGTTTTTGCGAGTTACAATAAATTCCACACAGTTTATTAATGCAGATCGTAATGTTGCTTCTGTTTTATCATATTCAGCATATTCTTCCATATCAAAATATTTTGCCACCTTAGGAAAATCCGATCCTATATAGATCCATGCATCAATACACCGAAGTTTTAATACGCTATACTTTAACTTATAAATTATCTCTTTCGTTAAGTTATATCTGGATCCGCCCATAATGTATTTATAAATATCCGAATATGCCATATTACATATATTGGATTTCTTATCCGATCTTTCACTCCAAATTGTGTAAATGGCATCCATAACTGCACGATCAAACGGAGTAATGGCAAACCCCATTTTAATGTATGCACCTGGTAACACTTTCTGGATCAAATCATTATATGTTACCAGGTTAGAATCCAGACTTCCTGAGCAACTTGTTACCGCACCGGTCTCCCTGTCTCTTCCTGTCTCAAAATCAAAAATATCTCCATCCGTCTGAGTAGTAAGACAATCTGGCGCAATGCTGATAATGCGTTTCATTAACTTGGTATTATTCTTCTTCATATACATATAGAATCACCTCATAAAATTTTAATTGATAGAGAAATAGCCATTCTCCATCATAAATAATATGGAAAATGGCTATGCAAATAAATTTACACTGGAAGTAATGTTCTCTTAACCCATTCTGGAGGTTCTGGAATCGGGTTTTTCTTCAACCCCTCTTCCAATTCCCGTTTTACAGCATTTCTCATCTCTCGTTCTTCCTGAATCTTTTTTAATGCTCGCTCTTTTTGAGTATCCTTCTGTTCTATCTTCTTTGCATTTTGAGGAACCGGATTCTCACTATTTCTCTTTTTTGCTGGCGCTGGCCTATCGGCCGTCCTCATTTTCTCACCTCTCTTTCCTTCTTCTTTCACATCACATTCCTTAAAATAATTGAACTTTGCATAATAATCCATCGGAATAGTGGCACCAGATTCCCCTTCTTTTACTTTTAAAACCTTTATCTCCACGTTTCTGATTTCCTTATGCTTTTCTTTTTCCATATCAAAATGCCCTTGTCCGACACCTGCAAGCTGGATACCTAAAAGAACATCTGCATTAAATTCAATATTACCGGAACCTTTAAAACAAGACATGGAAAGAGGCTCGTTATAAGAAGCACGGTTAATGGAAGAAATTACCATCACAGGAGTTTTAAACTTTGAAGATAAAGCTTTTAAGTTAGATGAAATATTCCCAATAATCTTCATATCATTTGTTTCTCTGGTATCTTCATATGGAGTCAGCTGAAGGTAGTCAATAAAAATAACAGGTGGTAAATATCCTTGAGCAATCCATTCTTTCTGCACATATTTTTCTATCTCAGATACTGTCCAGAGCTTATCTTGGTTGGAAATTAGAGAAAAATTTGTCCACTGGAATTTTACTGCATTACAGCTTTTTTGATATAAAAGATTCCGATTATGGTTTAAATGCTTAATAATATTTTCCTTTTGCAATTCTCCTGATGTGAAAGCAATATCTTTTCCACCCTGCAAATAGGACTGACGGCTAATTGCCTTTGCTGCAATTTGCTTCTTTCTCATTTCTAAGGTGATAAAGAGTACATCTCTACCCCTACTGGAAATATTAGTTGCAATCTGTTCCATCAAAGTAGTTTTTCCCAACGCACTTAATGCACCAAGAATTGTCAAACCTACACTTAATCCGCCGCCCATTGCTGTATCCAGCTGCGGAAAACCTGTTGAAATATACTCATCCCAACAACTATCTGCTTTCTGGTTGAAAGCATCAATAACTTCTATTCCGTCTGATCTTCTCATAATCGATAAACTCTCCTTATTAAATTCTAATTAGAATATGGAGGATTAGTATAAGAATAAAATTAGTTTTAGACACTTATAAGAATAAAAAGGTATTTTTTTTGTTTCCAAATGGTCCAGTTATACAAGCTTAAAGCAAGTAATTTACAAAAATTTTTATAAAAGAAAAAGGCGGCTGACCTTTTATGATCAACCGCCAAAAATCACATCATTCCCAATACTCTCTTAAATACTCTAAAATTCGTATCATCACGAGGAGAACAATACACAGCAAATTCAATTGTTTTAAAGACATGCAGATACTCTGTGATCACTTCTTTAGCAGCTCTGGACACCACTTCCGGTTTATTCTGAAAGGCTCCACATCCAAAGGCCCCCAAGATTACCACTTCGGCATTATTCAATGCAGCAACATCCAAAATCCTTGTCAGTCTCTTCTTATGAATTTCAAAAAGTTCTTTATCACTGACTTTTACAGCATGATCACCATTATTCTGATTGAATCGATTGCTTGGCCTTTCCCGCAGGTTCGGTGCTGCACAGGTGATAACATCTACATCATACCAGTCTTTCTCATCCATCAGCTTCGGATGGCTTGTATCTGTCTTAAATATAGTCACATCCGGCGTATAGATGATATCTGCGTTATTGATTGGATTTTTGGCATTACGATGAAGATAATAAAACCCTTTCATCATCTCCGGTACACTTAGGCAGAAATACAGTCCTGAGCATCTGCACAGGCATTCTTCTTGAGCACTGGCTCCTCTTGTCACTCCACCACCTGGATTTGTAGCAGAAGCAAAGTTATGTACCGCAACTTTTTGCTCCCCATAGCTGGAAGCCGCCTCAAAAGTCCGCTTTGTGGATACTACTATTTTTACTTTATCAGAGAAACGCATCTTATCCACAATAGGAAGCTCTTTGCTTTCCAGAATTAATTTCTGTTTCTTCAGAGTTTCTGCAATAGAGGCCTTTGGCTTTTCATCCTTCTCACACAGCGCCTTTGTATCTTCAAAAATTTTCCCATTTTCGTATGCGTTCATAAATCCTTACCATTCCTTTTCTTTTATGCTTGGATTTATTGTATCAGAAATTTGATGGAAAGGAATTCAACTGGCCGTTGAATTTCTTAACTAATAAATAGTGTTTTTATTTCAGATCTCAGTCTCCATATTCTGACCAGACAGGTTTGGCCTTTTTTCGAGCAGACCAATCAAATCTGAATATGAGGAGACTTTTTTATGAAAACACAAACAAAAAATGTTGCAGTTTCTAAAAAACTCGGCCAATATATGACTCCCAATCGTATCGTAAACATGATTCTGGATAATATTGGATATTCTGGCCTAAATATTTTGAAAAATTCTATTGTGGAACCATCTTTTGGTAACGGTGTATTTCTAATTAATATTGCCACGCGTTTAATTAGTGAATGTCAAAAACAAAACTTAGATGGTAAAGCCATCTCTGATATACTTCATAATAATATTTATGGAATTGAAAAGGATTCAAAACTGTATAATCAAGCTATCGAACGTCTAAATACTCTCTGCAATTCGTATGATATTCCTATCAAGTCATGGGACAATTTAATAAACGGTGACACACTTTTAGAATATAGGAAATTTATAAGAAAAATAGATTATTGTGTAGGAAATCCTCCATTTATCCGTATTCATAACATCCCGGAAGATTATAGAGAATGTGTAAAAGAATTTACTTT
>ENA-UERM01000467-UERM01000467.1-human-gut-metagenome-genome-assembly--contig:-NODE-467-length-32623-cov-12.107386_pt1 | contig 32623 bp, 34 predicted proteins | sample MGYA00242983_ERZ507983 | MGnify/ENA primary metagenome ERZ507983 (study PRJEB26167, sample SAMN06115432) | human gut metagenome | host: Homo sapiens | place: China:Shanxi | collected 2015-04-29...
GGCGGAAATCAAGCGGCGCTGGGAGCCATATATCAACCAGCTGCCAGACTATGCGTATCTCTGCAAAGACCTGCTGAGCGGAAAAATATAATCTGTCAAACGAGGTGTCAGGAGCCATACAGTGTTTCTGGCACCTTTTTTGTAGATTTTTTGTGAATTTGATGAAAAAGTCTTTGACAATTTGTCTCTTGGAAAACCACTTGCTACTCATTCATTTAATCCATTTTGAGATAAGGCCTTAGTTTCTTAACGAGGACATGGACCATGGTTCCGGGAGCAGAGTCGGAAGGCAGTTTTCCCGTATTAATCTTTTCCAGCTTTTCTGCATTCACAATAGCAGTATCCAGGTAGGGTGCCAGGATTTTGAACATGTCAGTGCGGTTTTTCTCATAGGAGCCAAAACCCTGAAAAGACAAAAGTTCCGTCAGTTTCGGCCAGTAGGAACTTCGGTGCAGATCGGACTGCAAGAAGCTGAAATGGAGAAGGAACCACAATTCAATGCACTGGTTTGACCAGATGGCATGATAGGTGGTTTCCTCTGTGGATTCCTGCATACATCGCTCGGCTGCTTTGTTGATGTGGTCGGCTGGAAAATCATCGGTATCATAAATGATCCATACATGTTTATATCCATTGGCCGAGGTAGTGGCCAGCTGCCTGGCTTTTTGGAACAGGTTTAGGGTATTATCACCGGCTCCGTGGATACTGAGTTGGATACGGTCTGGATAGGCACTGTTGATGATATCCTTCATGGCACCAAAATAGGCCGGCTCTGTATCGGTTCCTTCCGTAACAATCAGGTGATATTCCGGCTGGATTTTTTTCGGCTTATCGCGGCGAGCTTTCATCCAGCCCTTATCAAGGTCGCTTTTCTTAGGAGGTTTTAAACTCATGCGAAATCACCTCCGAGCATGTTGGAAAGGTATGGATCAGCTCCATAGCGTCCTTCCAGATACTGCTTATCGTAGGCCGCGGTATTTTTGACGCGGTCGTTATCTTCCCCACGGATTTCATGTAACGAATAGATTTCGCTTTCGTAGGAAGCATTCTCCGCGGCAAACCAGATCTCGTCACGGCGGAATATGGTATTTTTTAAAGTACACATGTCATGGGATGTGAATAAAAGCTGGGCTCCGTATTTGTTGATCTCTTTATTTTTGAACAGGGAAATGACATAGCGCAAAAGCTTCGGATGAAGCTTTGCATCCAGCTCATCAATGATCACCATGCGTCCTTCTCTGAGGGCAAGCAAGATCACCGGAAGGGCCGCGATAAGCTTCTTGGTTCCATCGGATTCCTGGGAGAATGGCAATTCATATTCCTGGGAAGATAACGTGCGCTGCATGAAGAGCTGCTTTGTATCTTCATCATAGCGGTACCCAGTGATATCAATATCCATATCATTTAAAGCGCGAATGAACTGCTCCTTATATAGCGCATCTTTGGATAACAGAATCTGATGTTCCACTACGGGATTTGCATAGCTGCGGATAATGCAGCTTTCAAACCATGTAATAACCTCGCTGATGACCGGAATGTCATAGTTAATGGACAGGAAAGAAAGATACGGCATCTTAGGGTTAATGCTGGTGTTCAGGCTTTTTTTATTAATCGTATAGCCAAGGGAAATGCTGTCAGCCTCACGTTCAAAAATCATGGCAGTTTTCTTCCCGGTGACCGCTTTTCTGTAAAGGGATTCCGAAATAACCTCATCATTTTTTAAGGCAAGATAGTAGCAGTATTCATTCTTCTCAATCCTGAAAAATATCCGGAATTCGGTCGGTTCATTTTTGGAAATCTTATCAAACAGAAAGGGAACTGCATCAATTTTCTGCTGGAGGATGAAACCCTGTCTGTTTTTCCCTAATTCATTCACCGGTTTTACGACCGTAGAGATGACGCAAGCAAGCGCCTGCAGCAGGTTTGACTTTCCGCCGCCATTTGGGCCATAGACGACATTAACTGGCAGAAGATCAGGGGCAGAAGTCTCAGTGATCAGTGTATTTTTGAATTCAGGAAGTACTGCAGCCTGATAATCTAAAGTAGTTTCATTTTTGTAAGACTTAAAATTTTGAAAAGTAAACTGGCATAACATGATTGGAAGCCTCCTTTCCCTTATAGTATAACCACAAAAAATCAAAATATCAAGTTATATATTCGATATAAGGAAATAAATTTATGAAATAGATTATAAAACAATGATTTTACGACTCTTTATGACCTTATTCATACGTCAGATAGCCATAAAAAAATTAATGAAAAATTTTTAGAGCTTTTGAAACTTTTCAGGGTTTCAATACGTCTAATTAGTGTAATTAAAAAAATCAAATCTATTTAGTTTGGAGGCTTTATTATGAAAAAAAGAAATCTTATTGCAGTTTTGATGATGACCGCGGCTTTGGCTGCTGGATGCGGTGCCAAGGCTGATACAACCACAGCAGCGCCTACCCAGGCGGAAACGACCCAGGCGGAAACGACCAAGGCAGAAACAACCAAGGCAGAAACTACCCAGAGCGAGACAACTCAGTCTGAATCGCAGAAAACAGAGGAAAAAACGGAATCTGTGACAGGAAAGATTGAGGAGATCAAGGATTTTATGTTCACGATCGAAAGCGATAAGGGTACCTATGCAATGACATTCGATACCGCACCGGAAGGCTTATCAGATGTTAAAGAAGGAGATGAGGTAACGGTAACCTATACGGGAGAGCTCAGTGAAGTGGATGCGTTTACAGGAACCATTATTTCTGTGAAGAAAGCAAATTAATGTGATGTGAAAACGCTTAAATTTATCACTGGATGCCAGGAATATTCATAGGCCTGGCTGGGATATGTATTGAAGATTTTTAACAAAGAATTACGGCCAAAAATCCGCTGCTATATGGAAATCATGCAACAGCAGGTTTTTGGCCGTTTTTTATATGGCCGATAATGTTCTACACTAAAATATATAGGATGTGTATGAATGCTGAGATAATCATATGTATTTATTTTCGCCATATGCAAACAGATATTTCTAAATTTTCATTGCTCCCTCGGCTTTTTTATTGAATAAGAGAGTGCATTGGCTGTATAAATTCCTTGATTGCCGGCGCATCAGCGCCGTTTTTATTTTTTTTCCATTTATCTTTCTATTTGTCCATTAAGTGCGCCGCCTGATGGCGGCAAACGCCTGATGGCGAGCGAACAAATTAGGGGAGCCTAGTGGAGAAATATTTTTTCGAGAGGTCAGGAAAATAGCGGGAGAGAAGAGAATGGAATTGAGTTTCGGAGTTGCATATGGCGAAAATAGATACATATAATTTGTCTACACTACTCTCTTTCGAATATGAGGCGGTATTATTAAGCAAAAATATGGCAATATCCATCATGATGCCACTTTTCCTTGCTATCTTTACGGTTTTGCATTAGAATGAAGAAGCACTTAAATTCATACTATCTAAAAAAGTAATCGTTCTCGTTTCTGAGTCGGTTACTTTTTTATAAGTAAGCAATGCTATATTGTTGCGTTATTTCATCTTTTACAATCATTACACATACCGCATTGAAAATTTTAAAGAAGTAGAGAAAGCCTGGATTACTAATTCTTCCAGGCTTTCTTTACTTCTTTTATGGAGTCGAAAATATAAGTTGGAGAGTACGTATGAATCATAGTATCTGTTTTTTTCGCTTCACCGGTTAGTACCAGGACTGTCTCTACCCCAGAAGCGTTCCCGCATGCAATGTCAGTGTAAAACCTGTCACCCACTATCACGGTTTCCTCTTTGGAAAACGGATTTTCCCGGAGTGCAATATCCACCATATCGGTAGAAGGTTTTCCGATATAATGTGGTACCTGGCCTGTGGCATTAGTGATCATCTGACATATGGAGCCACAGTCGGGTACATAGCCAAATGGGACCGGGCAGACCAGATCCGGGTTGGTGGCCAGGAAGGTGACAGGGCGGGTCTGCAGGATGCGGCAGGTGTCAGTCAGCTTCTTGTAGGTAAGTTCGCTGTCGTAGGCAACCAGCACAAAGGAAATATCCTGGGTGTCCGGATCCGTGGTGACGCGGATTCCATGTCCTTCAAGCTCTCGAATCAGTGATCGTGTTCCAAGTGTATAGATAGTCTTTCCAGCTGCGTGTTGCCGCAGCCAGCTGGCAGAAGCGGTGGAGGCAGTTACAAAATTCTGAGGATCGGTTGAGACACCCATCTGACGGAATTTTTTGATGTAGTCCGCAATGCTTTTGGTGGAGTTATTGGTAATGAATACAAACTGCCCGCCGCGCTCTTTAATTTCCTGGAAGAATTCCGCCGCTCCGGGCAGCAGGACATCGCCCAAGGCCACGGTTCCGTCAATATCAAATAAGAAGAGTTTCTTTTCGGAAAGCATAAGCTACCTCCGGATCTGCTCCAGAAGCCAGGAAATGTCTTCTTGGATTCCGGATTCATCATCTGCCACATTCGGGCTGTATTCCAGAACCAGATCTGCGTTTGGAGTCAGTCTCTGATAATCAGACAGAAACAGGGGAAAATCCAGGGTCCCGTGGAAAATCCGCTGATGGCTGTCGTGAACACCGTCGTTGTTGTGAAGATGGTAAGCCACGATCTGATCCTTTAACGCTTCCATGGTCTGCTCCAGGTCCCAGCCGTTGGCGTAAGCATGGCCAATGTCGATCAGCACCGGATAATGTTCTTCCCTGCAGAGCTGAATAAACGCATCCTGGTCAAACAGCATGTTGCCGCGGTCCAGGACACCGGCATTCTCCACCACCACCGGGATCTGGTGCGGCTTGAACAGCTCCGCAATTTCCCTGTAGTTTTCTCTGGAAACACGGATCATCTCTTCCCGGCGTTCTTCCGTCACCGGGATGTTATTGTGATGAAAGACCAGATACTGGCTTTGAAGGCGCACACAGTAAGGCAGGGTTTGGCGGATCAGGTCCATGGAGTGCGCATATTCCGGGGTGCCGGGGGCTGCGCTGTGCTCGGTTTCATAGTACGGGCCATGAAAACTAACTGGGATTCCTTCAAACTCCGGCAGGCAATGAAGAAGCTCTTCCTCATAGCAGTCTGCGTCAAACATAGGGAACAGCTCGACGCCAATCTGACCACGGAAGGCATGTAAATGCGGGATGACCCGGGCAAGCTGACCCGGTTTATACACATTGGTACTGACCAAAAGATTCATGATATTTACCTCCTGCTTTCTGGTTTTTATTCTGAGCATCCGGCATGGAAAAATCCAGGGCTGCGTTCAGACGGCGGATTTCTTCTGGATATCCAAGGGACTTCTCGCTCTGGGCATCAAACAGATGCAGTTTGCGGAAATCAATATTGATGAAAATGTTTTCGCCCGGGCGCGGAACCGAGTCGTTGCAGATGGCAATCAGCTCGCTCTTTTCACCCTTTACATCAATATAAACTCCGTAGCGGTTTCCATAGTCCTCCACGTATTTTACGGTTCCGCAGATGGAAGTTTCCGTTGGACGGCTGCTTAAGACTATATGTTCCGGGCGGATGCCAACGCAGTATTTTCCGGATGGACAGGCATCTGCGATCGGACGCCACATCAGAGCCAGTCTGATCATCTGGTCTCCGATGGAGAGATTGCCGTTTTCATACTGGCAGGAGATGATGTTCATGGACGGAGAGCCAATGAATCGGGCACAGAAAATACTTGCCGGCATATTGTATACATGGCTTGGCGTGTCCAGCATTTCCATATTTCCGCGATACATGATGGCAACACGCTGTCCCACGGTCATGGCCTCAATCTGGTCATGAGTGACATAAACCATGGTCGGACGGTACATCTCGTGGATCTTGACCAGTTCTTTTCGCGCACGCAGGCGGAGCTGTGCATCCAGGTTGGAAAGCGGTTCATCCAGAAGAAAGTAGTCAGAGCGTTTTACGACGGCGCGGGCCAGGGCAACACGCTGGCGCTGTCCACCGGAAAGATCCTTCGGCTTGCGGTCCTCCAGACCTTTCAGCTGCAGCATTTCCAGTACTTCCTCCAGGCGGCGGTTAATCTCAGCCGCTTCCATTTTGTGGGCTTTCAGACCGTAGATGATGTTATTTTTTACAGTCATATGCGGGAAAAGGGCGTAGTTCTGGAATACCATGGATACGCCGCGGTCTCCGCAGGCAACGTTGTTGACTACCTGGCCTCGCATATGCAGGGAGCCGGAGGTGATATCCTCCAGACCGGCGATCATGCGCAGGGTGGTGGATTTTCCGCAGCCGGACGGGCCCAGCAGAATCAGCCGCTCCCCTTCCCGGATTTCCATATTCAGATCATTGACGATCACATTTTTTCCGTATGCTTTTACGACGTGTTCAAAAACGATATTATTCATAAATCCTCCTGACAGATTAACCTTTTACGCCGGATGCGGCAAAGGTGTTGATGATATAGCGCTGGAAAATAAGATACAGAGCCAGCGGAATGATCATGGTGATGACGGATACGGCCATGGCAATGGTAAATTCGGTGCCGCCCTCAGCGCTGATGTACATCTGGAGCGCCAGGGAAAGCGTGTAGTTTTCCTTGCTCTTTAAGATGAGCACCGGCCATACATACTCGTTCCAGGAATTGATAAAGAAAATGATCCCGGTTGTAAGAATGGACGGGCGTACCAGTGGCAGGATGATATCGCGCATGATCTTGAGGCTGCCGATGCCTTCCATCCGCGCAGCCTCAATGAGGGCCTTCGGGATTCCGCGCATGGCCTGGCGCAGCAGGAAGATACCTAAAACATCCGCAAACTGCGGAAGTGCCACGCCCCAGATGCAATCCCGCAGACCGATTTTTGAAATCATCAGGTAGTTTGGGATCATGGTCACGGTGAACGGAATAAACATGGTACTCAGCATGATAAAGTAGAAAAACTGTTTTCCCTTGTACTCAAAATAGACAAAGGAATAGGCGGCAAACAGGCTGGTAATGGTTTTGAAGGCGGTAACGGATGCCGCGATCAGAAATGTGTTTAAGGTTATCTGGACAAAAGGCAGTTTTTCAAATACATGCCGGTAGTTTTCCAGAGTCGGGTGAGACGGAATGATCTCAAAAATGGTATTAAATGCGTCCTGCAGAGTCTTGAAGGAATTGGACAGAGCGAACACGATGGGAACCAGCATGAGGAAAACGATGGCGCCCAGGATCATGTGCCAGCCAATTTCCGAATGATTGTTAGTTTTCATAGTAGACTCCCTTCTCCACAAATTTAAATTCCAGAAGTAAAAGGACAATGAACAGCAGCATGGTCAGAATGGAAATGGCCGATGAGGTGCCGGTCCGATACAAGGTAAAGGCCTCGTGGTAGGAAGCGTAGATCAGGTTGGAGCTGGCGTAGTTCGGTCCGCCCTGGGTAATGACCTTGATGGGAGTGAACACATACTGGAGTCCCTGGACAATGGTGGTAATGAACACGTAAATTCCGGTAGCGGAGCTCATGGGCACGATGATGTCCAGAAAAATCTTCCACAGGGGAACCTGATCCAGCCGTGCTGCTTCAATAACTTCCTGGGATACGCCGGAGACACCGGCTAAAATATTGATGAAGTTGTAGCCGAAGGTCTTCCAGGTGGTAATGATGCAGAGCACGGCAATGACCCATCCGTCGGTTTTGGACCAGAAGGGCATCTGGATGCCGAATTTACCGAGAATGATGGCCACCGGTCCGGAAATCGGGTTTAAGATCCAGGTATAGAGGATGGAGCCGACCACCAGGGAGATGACGCTAGGAAGGAAGAACACAGCCTTGTAAAAACTCTTTCCATGCCGGATCACGGCGGAGAGGATAAAGGAGAGAATATACGGCAGCACAAAGTTCAGGACCAGCAGAACCAGAATGTAAGCAAGGGTATTGCCCAGAATCTTAAAGGTATTCGGATCTCGGAATACGGCAATGTAGTTGTTCAGACCGACAAATTTTTTGACAGGCTTTACCATGTTCCACTCAAAAAAGCTTAAGTAAAAGGTATAAAGGAGTGGGTAAAACATAAAGACTGCGAACACGGCTAGGGACGGGATCAGAAACAGATATCCCAGAATCGTTTGTTTTTTTGTTTCTTTATTCAAGTGATTACCTCCGTAAATTCAGGAAAACCGGTACCTTCCCGTGAGCAAAAGGGAAAGTACCGGTCTGCATCTGGAATGTCAGCTTACTGTGCGTCTAACAGGGCATTGATGGCATCCTGGGTGGAAGTCATACCCTCCTCGGCAGTTACCTGTCCACCGAAGATCTGATCTCTCATATCCAGGAGCATCTGCTCAGCCTGAAGACCTGCATCACCCGGGAAGGATGTCCAGGAAACCACGCCGTCCATCTGCTCAATGGCAGCCTTCATCATCTCATTTTCAGCCAGGAAGGATTTCAGTCCGTTCTCTGCGTCTGCAACGTCCTTTCTTGGCGGTACATAACCGGTTCCGATGGTCCATGCAGCCATGGATTCCACGCTGTACAGGTATTTCTCAAACTCCCATGCGGCTTCCTTCTGCTCATCGGTCTGTGCGGTGATAGCTAAGAAGCATCCGCCTGCCGGAACTTTACGCGGGCTGCTGCCCCATGTCGGGGATTTTACGGTAGCGACATCGAACTGCGCGCTCTTCTGAATGGATGCGCGACGGGCAATGGTGGTGTAGAGCATTGCGCAGTTGCCATCAATGAAGCTCTGGCAGCCTTCATCCCAGGAAACATGGAGAGCGGCTCCGTCCTTGATGAGGTCAGCAACCATCTGCATAGCCTGAATGCCTTCCGGGCTTGCGAAGCTTGCCTGGATCTTGCCATCTGCGGTCTTGGTCAGCATGGAAGTGTTATTGCTCTCGATGAGTCCCTGCTGTGCCCAGAAGTCTGCCGGCTCTTGCATATAGAAACCATATTTTCCGGTCTTTTCCTGAACAGTTCTGGCAAAGGAATCAACCTCTTCCCAGGTCTTCGGTCCCTCTTCGGAAAGTCCTGCTTCCTTCAGCAGATCGCGGTTGATGTAGAGAACCGGGCTGCTTAAAGAATACGGTATTCCGACCTGTACACCATCACTGTTTACCGCCAGATCCAGGACGTTTGGCAGGAAATTGTCGGTCAGGAAGGTTTTGTCAGAAGCATCATACTGGTCGATGATCTCCTGTGGGGAGGTGTAGGAAAAGTTGTTGGAAAAATAATCCAGGAAAGCCCAGCCGATCTGAACCAGTGCCGGGGTATTGCCGGTAGCGGCTTCAGCCTGCAGGTTCTGCATCAGTCCCTTATACATATCAGGGTTATATTTAGCAACAACTTCAATGTGGTCATTGTTCTCATTAAAGTTTTTTACCAGTTCATCTACGGTCAGTCCGCCCTGGTTCTCTGCATTACAGTGCCAGTACTCGATAACGGTTTTGGAACCATTGCCGGAAGCGGTGCTCTCGGCGGAAGTGGTGGCTTCGGAAGTGGCGGAACCTGCTGTGGTATCTGCGGAAGTAGACTGACTGGATGAACCGCATCCGGTCAGAGAGATCATGGCACCAGCCATGCAAAGTGCTGTGAGACATTTTAGATTTTTTTTCATAATGTTTTTCTCCTCATGTTAGTCTGGCAATAGGATTGGTTATGTGTTTCACAGTTTCCGATTATAGTGTTGTATGGCCTTGACATCTATCATGAAACAGTAAAAACATTGTAAGTTTTTAAGAAAGAAACTAGGAAAAATGCAAATAATTGTTAAGTATGTTAATTCTAAGAAAAATACCAAATTTGGAAGTTTGGAATTTTTGATTTTAGCGGAATGTTAAGATTAGGGAATGGGCAATAGATTATTTCCACAAAATACCATATTATCAGCATCGAGTACGGTGATAATGAATACGGATTTTCTTCGATGTGAGAGTTCGGAAAAGATTGGATTAAAGATTCGATTCTTATACTGCAGTCAAAATCAAATATTCGGAGAAATCTTCTGATTTTGACTGTTCTGAGGAAATTCTAATAATTTGAGTTCTAATCTTCAGTTTGATATTTTTGCACTTGTGTAATAAACCATTCTGTGATAAGTTGTATCTATCTGCACTTTCCATACTTAGATAAGGGGGATTTTTCCATGTCTCAAGAATACATTACCTTTACAATCGGCCAGAAAAAGAATATTGCCCTGATTGCTCATGACAACGAAAAACAGAAACTGATTGCATGGTGTAAAGAACACAAAGCTGAGCTGGAGAAGCATAATCTTTACGGAACAGGTACAACGGCCCGCATGATCACGGATCAGACTGGACTTACAGTAAAAGGTTATAACAGCGGCCCATTAGGTGGAGACCAACAGATCGGTGCTAAGATTGTGGAGGGTGTCATTGACTTCGTGATTTTCTTTTCGGATCCGCTGACAGCGCAGCCTCATGATCCAGATGTAAAAGCCCTGATGAGGATTTCCCAGGTCTACGATATTCCAATGGCCGTCAATAAATCCACTGCGGATTTTATGATTACATCCTGTTATATGAATCGTGATTACAAGCATGAAGTGATCAATTTCAAACAGCATATTGCAGATCGGGCAGAAACACTGTAGATACCTGCCTGAACCACGAAATGAGACCGGTCCGTTACGCCGGTCTTATATTTTTCTTTATCTGAGATATGCTGTAGCCCGGGCCATACATTTTAGCTGTTTCTGTTGCTTCTGAAGAGCTCATTTTGGAGCCAATTCCAATACTTTTTTCCTTTCAGAATGCCCGTATATGGAAAATTTGAATATTCCAACTGATCAATAGAAATATGTAAGAAATTGTTAATCCAATCTTTCTTGTCAGATATTCCTATTATTTCTATAATGAAAATAGATGCAAAATCGAAAATTCGGCTGTTCCCTGGAAAGGAGATGACATGATGAAACAAAAGAAGCGAGTCTGGTGGTCCTTTAATTTATGGGAGGCAAATGTATTTGAACAGTACCTGGAAGAAATGGCAGCGCAGGGCTGGTTTCTGGAGAGCGTTGGCGGTTCTGTCATGAAGTTTCATAGAGCTGAACCGGCAAAGAGAAGATATGCAGCCCTTCTGGTTCCGGAAAGTTCTTCCCTCACAGGCGCGGAAAGCTGGAAAGCAGAGCAGTTCCGTAAGCAGTGCCAGGAAGCCGGCTGGAATTTTGAATGCAGCGGTACTTTCTGGCAGATTTTTTATACAACGGATGATGCAGTGGAGCGCACAGGTGACATGACCGAAGAAAAGCAGTTCCTGATCCAGAAGTCACTTTCCTGGACCTGGTCTGTGAAGTTTTGTTACCCTGTTCTGATCGTATTAGAGGCATGGGCGGTATACCGATACTTGCAAAATCCAGGGAACCTGTTTTCGGATTCCATGCTGCTTCTTCTTAATCTGCTTATGGTTGGGATCTTTGTGTCCTGGACCGTTTCATATGTACGGATTTTCCGTTGGGTCCATAAGACTACCTCTGCTTTCAAAAATGGAAAACCATTTCCGAAAATGGATCTTAAGCGGAGGGTAAACTTAAAAAAGCACGTTATTGTATTTGATGGCATGCTGATACTGGGCGCCCTGGCGCTGGCATTTTCTTCTTCCATGAGTGCCTTTGTCGGATTTATGATCTCTTCCATACTCATTGTAGCGATTTCATTTTTTATAAGAAACTGGATCCGGAATAATGGAAGTGGTGATAACCGCGATGACTGGATTGGATACCTGGTTGGCATCGCTGTGGTCTGCATGATCACCATTCCCCTGTGTAACGCGGTCACGTCACATTTTCTGAGAGAGGAAGAACCGGACGCTGGTAAAAAGCAGACCATATTTGCAAGCTGCCAGAATGATGAATTTAAAGTAAATGGCTCTGGAACGCCGGTAAGCGTTACCATATACACAAGCCCCATTCAATGGATCATTCGCAAAACTAGCGAGTGTTATCCAAAAGATATGTCCGATTTGTGGGACCAGACAAAGCAGAAACTTCCGGCCGAAATGGAAAGTCTTTCAAATGGTATGGAAGTTGCCTGGTACCGCTATATATTCCGGAAAGATGAAACTAATCCGGATCCAGAAAGCAATGCTTCCGTGAATAAGGAGGAACCTGCTCTTGATGAGGTAATTTTAAAAGATAAATCACACCTGATCATTCTGGATTTCGGTGGTGGAACAGATCTAGCCGACCTGAAGGAAGCAGTGGCTGCTTTCGAAGAGAGAAATCATGGTTCATGAATATGATAAAAAATAGAAAATTAACCTGGGGAATATGCTTATCCGTATGTATTCTATTGGGCATCTATCCATTCGGAGTACATTTTCATTGATGCCGAAGGAAATGCACTTAAGTGACAACTACTGGCTTATAGAGCTGTGAAATCGGGATTTGGAGGTAAAAAGCATGAAGAAGCTCGATAATTTTATTAATATGATGACGGGACACTTTAATAACAAAGAGCAGTTTCATAATATGCAGAAAGAAGGGAAAACATATCCTTATGCAGAACACATTAATACAATCTGTAATGAGAAAATTTTGAACCTTCCTAAAGATTTTAATGGTAAATTTGTTGTTGAAGAAAGCTACTATGAGACAAATGGAAAACGACATGCTTCCCCACATCTTTTCCTTATTACAGAGAAAGAAGATGGAATTGTGTTGTATTCTTATGAAATACCAGAAGGAGAAGATAAAAGTACGTTTTCATATGATTCTATGAAAAATGCTGACTACACTGAATTGAAAAAATCTGAAAAATTCACTCCGGCGCTCTATCATGAAAAAGATGGAATCTGGGAAGGAGGCAGTACAAGCCAGTTTTCACCGGTAATGACATTTAAGCTTTGGGAAAAGTTTTCTGATAGTTGTCTGGAGGTATCTGAAAGCATGGAAGTTAATGGCAAGAAAACTTTTGGATATGATGAACCAATTATCTATAAGCGAGTATAATCCACGAATGGTATATTGCGATAAATTCCAAATTTGCAGAATCAAGAAAATCTGAATTATGAAGGAAGAGTTTGCTTATGGGACAGATAGCAAATCAAATGGCATTAGAATTATTTTTTAAGATTAAAGAGCGCATAAAAGAAAAAAAGCAGAAACAAACCAATAAAAACAATGGTTCAAAGAAATAGACAACTTACAGTTTACCGATGCCAAAAGGTTAAAACAGTATATCGCGGAGACGATGGCATGAATAAGCTATACGATTTATTAAAATATATTATCTATGCGAGTTTCTACGTGATTGTGATTAAAACGGGTATGGATTTCTATGAGTATAAGCGCTTTCCGAAACTATACGAATCGTATTCTGCACCGTGGTATACAGAAGCATTACTGTATATCGCTGTCTCACTTTTCGTGATTGTCGTATGTTTTATGCTCAGAGTAATCATTGGACGAAAGATGAAGAAGAGGTGAGCTATATGTTTATGCTGTTTGAGATTATGTTTCCGATTATCTTCGTAATGGTTTTCGCCATGATCATCTTCCAGTTTGCGACCGGAATCGGAACATGGCATAAAAACAATCAGTCACCACGTTTGTCGGTGAGTGCAACCATCGTCGCGAAGCGTGAAAGTATCACACATCATAGACATGCAAATGCGGGTGACCTATCTGGAACGCATGGCTACCATTCAACTTCAAGTACCAGCTACTATGTCACGTTTCAGGTAGAGAGCGGTGACCGGATGGAACTGCCGGTTTCTGGCAGTGAATATGGAATGCTGGCGGAAGGCGACATTGGGAAACTTACGTTTCAGGGAACGAGATATCTGTCATTTGAGCGCGTGTGATTCTGGAGTTGATAGTGTGAAAGAACCTAGGATTTACAATGAGGGGACACTATGAAAAAGAAACAATGTATCTTTTTTGCTCTTATATTGATAATCGTAGTTGGTGTAGTAGTAGTTATCTTAAACATACCAGATAATCAGCAATCATCATTTGTTGTCGATGGAAATAATTGGTCGGGCGAAGTTGTCAATGGAGGTTCTTTGCTGTTGGAGCTGAATAATGATGACAATCGTAAAGAATGGTCAATCACATTGAAACCAGAAATCTTTGTAAGCGATTATCACAACATTGTGGGAACTATTTCAGAGTTTCATATAATTGCCTTGAATGACGGAAATGGTGAAATGGTATTTCAGTGCACAAATGATGATGGCAGCACTGACAAGTATATACTTGAGCTTTCCATTTCACGTCATCAAAAAAAATATCTCCAAATTGATTCCATTTCCTTCAAAAAGAGCGAATGACAATTCAAATTTCAGAGGTGGTTTTTATGTGGTTCTGGTGGTTTATTTTGGTTTGCGACTTATTAGTTCCTTTTACAATGCTGATTGCCGGAAGAATGATGTGGAAGCATTGCCCGAAACACATTAATGGTGTGATCGGATACCGGACACGGCGCTCCATGAAAAATATAGAGACATGGAAATTCGCACATGATTATTGCGGCCGACTTTGGTGGAAGCTTGGTTTATGGATGATCGTACCTTCCGTACTGGTGCATATTCCATTCTATCACAGTGATGAAGACACGATAGGAAATGTCAGTCTCATTCTGGTGATCGTTCAATGCATTGCTTTGGTTCTTTCTATTTTACCGACAGAACATGCATTAAAGAAGAGATTTCATGATGACGGAACACGCAGATAGAATATAGCGCAGGCAGAAATTCACCTGGCAGAAATATGAACATTATTGAACATGATGAATTTACTTCTTCCTGGCACATTAATATTCTTAGTGATAATCTGGAAGTGACAGAAAGTATCGTTGCAAAACCAGTAGACTTAATCGAAAGTCTTAAAGCCAAGTAGAACGTGTGATAAAACAAGAGAAGGTGAAAATCCAGATGTCACAGTGATTGCACCACATAGGGAGGTCAGTTTAAATGCGGATAACCCCTCTCTACTTCTAACTATTCGTTAAACCAGTGTTTAGCGAATAGTTATGGACCGCTATCCTATCGTAATTTTGGGTATGTTAATGTAGGTAACTTCCTAACACAGCAAAAATCCGTCAAAAAGATTTCCGATCATCCTGATTCATCCAGGCTTCACAGTTATTCACAACTTTTCAGTTTTCTGCAGTTTGCTTTACGCATCCATTTCTTCCTGATCTAAACCTATGTCGATTAATGATACACCTGGGTTTTCCTTTTTCATGCTGTAAAATGTATCCTCACCGATGATTACATGATCCATTAAGCGGATCCCTAATATTTCCCCGTCCCATGCAATCTGGCGTGTTAATGTAAAATCTCCGTCCGACGGTTTTGGTACTCCGCTTGGATGATTATGCGCCACCGCGATGGCCACCGCATTGGCCACAATCACACCTTCGAATACGTTCTTGATCTCTACATTGCATTCATAGCTTCCCCCGATTGCTATAATTTCCACACCAATCGGATGCAGCTTCATATTGAGATACAGAACCACAAACTGTTCTCGGTCCAGCCCATCAAAAACCGGCTTTATTACTTCCACAATTTCTTCCGGAGCCGCAATGCCGGTCACTCTGCGCTCTTTCATTAAATCACGATCTTTTTCCAGCCGGACCCTGTATAGACTGATTCTCTGTGTATTTTTTTTGCTTTTTTCCCTTCGTCGCCTCTTCTCCCCATTATGTTTTAGCAAGCATCATTCTTTCCAACTGTAGCTATTTCTGCATTTCATAGCTCATGCCTTATCATCTTTATAAGTGATTGTCTATTATCTGTAGGAAAATAATCTTCCAACAATGATGATCAGGAATATGGATGGAACTGCTTGTATTCATGCGTATGCTTTCACTTATAATTATATTATAGGCAGATTACATGTTTTTTCCAATCTTTTTCTAAGTTTATGGTCATTTTTCTGTATTCGTAGAATATTTTCCATATAATGTTTACGTTTACTAAGTAAACGTAAACATTATATACATTCAGTTCTTTAGATGACACGATATATCACGAACTATTGTGTAAAGAATGATATTCATACGGTTGTAATTGGAGATATAAAGGGGATTCGTAAAGAGAGAAACCTGGGGAGGAAAACCAACCAGAAGCTTCACAGTCTGCCATATGCCCGTATCTATATGCAGTTAGAATATAAGCTTAAAATGAAAGGAATTTGCCCGATAAGACAGGAAGAAAGCTATTCCAGTCAATGTCCGCCGCAGTCAGAAGAAGTATGGCACATTTATGCAGAGAAAAGAAATCGAAAAAAGCGTGGCATCTACATTGTAGATACCGTGATCTACAATGCAGATGCAGTAGGAGCTTATAATATTTTGAGAAAGTATCATGCCGTATCCGGCAAAGAAATTGATATGCCCGTAATCGGGCTGAGCAGTACAAAAACAATAAAAGTAGCTGTGTAACCCATCTGGGTAGCAGTACGGGTGTCATGGACGCACCTCTGAAGCTACGGAGCTATGCTTCGTAATCAGATGCTCGGTAATTCAATTGCCGATGTAGTTCACTACGCATCTGGCACTATTTGCTCGAATATATGTTCTATTTTCGTTGATTTCAATTCTTTCTCATAGTATAATAAATCTATACTAGTGTACTGTATCATCACCCGATTTGAGGAGGATCTCATGCAAATATCCGAAGAAATATTCCAGAATATTTTAGAGCAGCCGGATCCAGTAGATTTATCACGGCTTACTCCCTATTGCTCCGACTTTACACTGGATGCATTTTCTCAATACCGTAAACATTTCAAAAATACGAGAACAGCGAATGAATATGCCTATATGTTTGCTGATTTTTTCAACTTACTGAAAAAGGACATTCAGCAGATATCTGCAGAGGATGTGCATTATTACTTTTCTTCTGTGCGCGATAAATATTCCACTCATTCCTTATGCACACGGATCCGTGCATTGCGAGCATTTGCACGGTATTTAGATGCAGAAGCCTGCAACGACACGGATGATGTCGATATGGTAGTACCAGATCTTCAACGTGAGGAGCCTGCAGAAATTTCAGATACTGGAAGATTTTCCGGACTCTTTCCAGAGTTTTCTTTCGAATGTGAACAGCCACTTGTTGTTGGGATAACCATGCGGGATATCGACCGCGTATTATCTACACTTATGGATGAACAGAATGTAACCTTGTTTGCAATTATTTCACTGGTTCTTCGCACGGGCTTAACAACGGAAGAAATTTGTGGCTTAAAAATCCAGCAGCTGGTTACCAATGGCCAGACTGATCAGTGTGGGATTATGATTTTGGGAATCAGGAACCGTTTTATCAAGGTTCCATCTGACCTCTTCTCACTGCTACTACTGCTTTCCGAGCAAACATACAATGAAACAGGTAATCTTTTTCTAACCAGACTCAAGCAATGCCCATTTACTCAGCGCAACTTGTTATTGGAAATCAAAAAGGCCTGCCTGCGGGCCGGAGTTCGTCCTTTCACGCTGCAGCAGCTCCGTAATTTTTCCATTCTTTTAATGCTGCGCAGCCACGCCCCTGAAGAGGTGGTATCAGACTATGTTTCAACAGACTCCAGATGGATGACCAGATACAAAGAGACTGCGCCGAGCCTAAACGCTGCCCCTTGTGATTATGTAGCCTTATCCTTGCGATATAATAGCTAGGAGGAAATGAAGTGTGAACCGACTGCCCTTTTTCAAAAGAAAACAAAAATCAAATTCATTTGAGCAGCTCTTAACTGCAACTGCTGTAAAGTCGACTGCCATTAATATAGATTTTATCCGGTCTCACATTGAGCGCGGCCTGCGGCAGTGGCTTTTCGCCCAATTAAAACAGGATATTGATCTGCTGCCGGATGCTGCCTTGACAGAAAAGTTTTTCTACGAATCACAGGATTATATCATTAGGGGATTATATGGTTTCCCCGCTATTCGTTCAATCCAGGAAATTGAATTGACAGATGCTTCATTTAAAGATTATGATAACTCCTGTTTGTACTCCATTACTAGCATCCAATTTGTATTTCAATATACTGTAAAAGCATCCCGTACTTATACCCTACGCTGCACGGCTGTAAATAGCACAAGGTTTGGTTGGCAGATCAACCAGGTCACCCAGATTTAGGATAATAAGCGAGAATCCTCGGTTATTCAATTGCCGAGATGAAAGCGTCTGAAACGCAAGCAAAATCGAAAATACGTTCGATTTTGCTTGCGTTTCTTTCCATGTAACACTATCTATACTATCGACTCCTAAGTTGCCAACATGTACAACTAATTTATTGTAATATGGATTTACAGTTATTGGAATCAAATTAGGAACTCTTGTTGTAGATGTATTATCTTCTGTATAAGTAATCTCTGGCAAGAAGCGTGAATCTACTGGTTTCTCATTTGCGGCAAAAGCTGTGATGTTGGAAGATACTATCATTACAGCGACCAAAAAGAAACTTACAAAATGTCTAATGAATTTCTTCATACTTTTCCTCCTTTTCATATTAACTCAAAGCTACGGTATTATATTCCGCAGATAGTGAAGCATTCTTCTGTTTCAAAACATACTTGAACCCAGTTGTCAATTTCAGCAATAATTTTAAAACTACATGGAAAATCTTTTTTCGTTACTTGCTTCACATTATTCCACTCTCTTGGAATTACTGTTGTGACTCCAAAATAAGAGAAATGATTTAAACAAATATTAAAAATTTTTTCCAGTTCCATCTGCTGAAATAAATCTTCTGGAATATAGAGAGAATCCTCCAACCAATGTGTTCCAGAAAAAGTCCCTTTCATAAACTCGAATACATCATGCTCTGTAAGTTTATTCTTTGTAAGTACATTCAATGGAATCCCTTTCTTTCTGAACTATCCTTTTGTATAAATTACACAACAAATAACTATAAAAATCAATTTATTTCTACTTATTTTTAGAGTATTTTTAGAGTATTTAGTGGTAAGATTTTTATTATTTGCTTACTTTACGGAATAGTGCGGCTGCTGCCTATCAAATTCTTGTGTGTTACTCTACCGCACATGAGCATTCCCAGCCGGATTGTAACTTGGGATGGGACTCCCATCTGGAATGTTATTTCTTCGGCTACCACCTCTACATGTATGTGGCCTCCGATTCCCATAGTGACCTTCCCGTATTCCCTCTTTTAGAGCGTGCTTCCCGGCATGATATGCTTTCTTTTCTGCATTCTTTTTTCTCCATGAAAGCATACCTTCCGGAGTTCCGTATTGAAAAACTCATTCTGGATTCCGCCCATGACGCTTATGCTGTCTATGAGTACTGCAGACAGAAAAATATCACTCCCTTTATCGACCTTAATCCCGGACATACCGGACATTTCACTTATAAGGGCGATTTCACCATTGATGAGGACGGCGTCCCGATCTGTAAGATGGGCTTACGTATGCATAAAGACGGATATGAGGCTTCTAAGCACCGGGCGAAATACCGTTGTCCAAAATCAAATCGGACACGTGGCTGCTTCTGTGAGCATCCCTGTTCACCTGCAAAATACGGAAGAACCGTACACATTTTTACAGCAGATAATCCAAGATTATTTAACATACCGCCAAGAGACAGTAAAGCATGGAAAAAGGAATATGATGGAAGTACTTCCGTAGAACGCTCCAACAAGCGTGAGAAAGAGGACTATAAATTAGAAGACGGCAGACACCGCTCTACAAGGATGTGGTACTGCCGCCTCTATGGCATCATGATTCTACAACATCTTGATGCCTGGGAAATGCCATCTATCGAGGCATTTCAAGAATCATTATTAGGATTGACCGCCTAATAATGATATATTAAGCGATTCCATAAGATTTTTCAAGGCATAGTACCAGCTATGTCCAATGTTTATGTCCATTTTTCTCAAATTTCTTTTTCTACACGATATTCAGTTGTCAATTTTCAGTTAGAACCTCATTCGTTGAGTTTCCGAAAAGTTATATTTCATCGCTTATTTAACACTGCCCTATCAATTATTTCACCAATTTATGAATTACTTTAATCAGTAATTCCACATCAACAGGCTTAGCAACATGTTCATCCATCCCTGCTTCTTTTGCTCTTATTCTGTCCTCCGTGAACGCATTTGCTGTCATTGCAATGATCGGTATTGTCTTTGCATCCTCTCTGTCCAGAGACCTGATCATCTTTGCAGCTTCATAACCATCCATGATCGGCATCATAATGTCCATAAGAATGACGTCAAATTCACCAGGTTCACTATTTCTGAACAGTTCAACAGCTTCCTGCCCATTCCATGCTTTTGACACGTCAGCGCCTTCATTCTGAAGCATAAATTCTGCGATTTCCATATTCAGTTCATTATCTTCCGCCAGAAGAATATGCAGTCCCTTTATAGATTTTTCGGATACCTCCTTCTGTTCTTCACGTTTATCTGCATCCGGATCTATTTTAAATGGAACCCGGATCACAAATGTCGTCCCTACGCCTTTTTCACTTTCGAAAGTAATAGTGCCACCCATTTTCTCGACCAGTTTCTTTGTAATCGGCATTCCCAGACCTGTTCCTGCAAATTTTGTGCGGCTTCCGGTATGCTCCTGTGCAAATGGTTCAAAAATATGCTTCTGAAACTCATCTGTCATTCCGATTCCGGTATCCCGGCAGACAAATTCCATTATCGTCATTTCCGGCTGTTCGGATGGAATCTCCCTGCAGCTGATATAAATCTGCCCGTTTTCTCTGTTATATTTCACTGCATTCGACAGGATATTCATCATCACACGTTTCACATACCTCGGGCTTCCAATAAGATCACGGTGTTTGATTTCTTTTTTCTCCCATACAATCCGGATATTCTGTTCTGCAGCAATCTGTTCAATCACAACAAGCACTTCTTCAAAAATTTTGCTCAGATTAAATGGACTCTCTTCCAGAACAACTTCACCAGACTCCAGCTTACTCATATCCAGAACATCATTTACCAGTTCCAGCAACAGATTGGAAGCCTCTTTCACCTTTGTCCTGTATTCCGTCTGCTTCTCCATATCATCTGCATAATGTTCTGCCATATTGACCATGCCGCAGATCCCATTGATTGGTGTTCGGATATCATGGCTCATACGCTGAAGAAACTCTGTTTTTGCCTCATTGGCAGCTTCTGCCTTTTTTGCTGCTGTCAGAAGTTCCGCTTTATATTTTTCATCTTTTTCAAATTCTTGTCTCCGGTGCGCCAGATTGGTTCTGTATGTCCAGAACCAGAATACACTGAACACCAGAAAATAAAGTAAAATAACACTTACCACACTTAATGGAAGATTATGAAACACTTCCGTATCCGGAAGATACGCATAGATATAATAATCATGCTGCTTCAGCATGATTCCATAACATCCAATTCCTTTCTTCCTCAAATGATAGATGTGCTGACTGTCTGTATGCTTTTTCATTGCCTGAACAACTTCGTTGTCGGCTGTATTTTGTCCCAACAGACTCTCATCATTGCTGGCAACAACGATTCCATTGTCTGCAACAATAATCGTTCCATCTTTCTGAACACTATAACCGTTTAAAAGCCCCTGTATCGTCAGTGTGTAGTTTCTGACAAATTCCGGAGATGTATAATAATAAACAGCAACGATACCCGGTACATCTTTTCTGGCACAGGCTGCAATGTCGATACGCGACCCGTCTTCTCTAATAAAACGTTCCGAATAAGATCTTTCTTCATATCCGGCAAAATCCATGATAATTTCTTTTTGCAGATACTCCGTAATCTCATTAGCCAGAGACTCATCCGTGCTGTATTCACAGTCCGTCTTTCCTTCTGCATCCAGTACAATGATACCATCCACCCATAGAGTCTGCAGGTTTTCCTTTAGGAAATCCCGGCTTAGCTGACCGCCGTTTTCTATTTCCATTTTAATATTTGTACTCATCTGTCTGGCACTTTCAATGGCACGGAGGAGGCTTTTTGATTCCGAAGATTCATTAAAATGGGTGTAGGTGGAGCACTGCACTTTCACATAGTTTACAATCTCCACCATTCTTTTCTCTGCTTCCGCTTTTTCTGCGTGGAAGAAATAAAACAGAGAGGCTACAGCCACACAGACTCCAATCAGACCGCCGAACAGCTGGATTCGTTTTTCTTTTTTCTTTCTCTTAATATCCACGATCATCCACCTCCAGATACTTCTGGGGATCATCCAGATATTTTTCAATGATTTTCATGGATGTGCCATCCTGACGCATTTCTTCCAGTGTCTGGCTCATCTGCTCACAGATTCCTCTGTCATCATCTTTTGCAAAAGCGACACCTATTCCGGTGATCATCAGAGGCTCTTCCAGAATACGGAAGCTTGCATCATAATCCTTCATATACTGAACAATAGATTCCTCGTGTGCTGCAACTGCATCTACATATCCTTTTCCCAGAAATGTATAGATCAGCTCCCTGTGTCCCAGGCTGATCAGATTGCCCAGTTTTGGGATTCTTTCATCCGTCCGATTCAGAAAGATACCTTCCGGTTTGGTTGTTGACTGAACAGCCAGGTTCTTTCCCTCCAGGTCACTCAGTTTATAGATATTACTATTCTCATTTACAGCAACCACCTGACGGCTTGCTATATATGGTCCCGCCCAGCGATAATCATCAAGACGCCCTTCCATGGAAAAGCAGCCCATGATACAGTCAATCTCTCCACTCTCCACCAGTTCTTTTTTCTTCTCCCAATTGATCTGGACAACGTCCACCTGATATCCCATTCTTTTGAAAGCTTCTGTAGCCAGTTCTACATCGATTCCCGTCGGTACACCATCCTCATTCAGATAATTGTATGGTGGATAGTTGTCACTGCCGAGGGTAATAACAGGCTTTTCGGTTTCTTCTTTCGTGTTATCTGTGTTTTTACACCCTGCCAGGGTGACTGCTAAAATTCCCGCAAGCAGAATGCCTGCAATCACTCTTTTTCCTTCCATTTTTCGTCTATTTCTAACTATCCTTTTCGGTTTTTTCATATCCGATACCCTTCCATTTGTTACTGTTCAATGACCTGCGGTTCGGTGCCCCCACCGGATCTTATGCTTCTTATCGTCTTTTCCAGTACCTTCATCTCAACCGGTTTTGAAACATGTGCATTCATACCGGCAGCCAGAGAATGCTGAATATCCTCTGAAAACGCATTGGCGGTCATGGCAATAATAGGGATTGTTTTTGCCAGTTCATGTGAACTCCTGCGGATTGCTTTCGTTGCCTCATAGCCATTCATAACCGGCATCTGCACATCCATCAGGATCATGTCGTAATCCCCCGGAGCAGACTGCTCAAATGCCTCTAGGACCCTTTTACCATTTTCACAGATTGTACACTCTGCACCCTCAATCTTTAACAATTCCATCAGGATTTCTGCATTTATCTCATTATCCTCTGCACACAGAAACCTCATTCCTTTCAGGACATTGCCAGCCGGTTCATCCTTTTCTGCCTGTTCTGCTGAAGAAACAGATCTATCTTCTGCTATTCTCAGATCTATAAGAACCTCAAAACAGCTTCCCTGGCTCAGTTCACTCTCCACATCAATGGTGCCTCCCATTGCTTCAACCAAGTTTTTGGTAATAGCCATTCCAAGACCGGTTCCTTGTATCTTATTCGTCACAGAACTTTCAGCGCGGGTAAACGGATCAAAGATTGTCTTTTTGAAATCTGCCGACATTCCCATGCCATTATCGCTGACTAAGAAACGGTACTTTGCGTAGACAGATGACTTTGTCTCACATTCTTCTACCAGAAAATGAATTTTTCCACCTTCCTGCGTGTACTTCACTGCATTAGAAACCAAGTTGCTGAAAATCTGCATCAGATGAACCTGATCTCCGTTCACCCACTCGTGCCGGATGTTTTCTTTTATGATTGTAAGAGTCTGATTTTTTTCGTCTATCTGTGAATGGAATATGGTATTGAGTTTTGTAATAAAATCCAAGATGGAAAAATCAGTGTACTTAAAAACTGTTTTTCCTGCCTCAATCTTACTCATATCCAGAACATCATTAATGATTCCTAGCAGATGCTGTGATGAAATGTCTATTTTATCTGCATACTCTATTACTTTATCTTTATTTCCAGCATCATGTCTGATCAATGATGTCATTCCGATAATTGCATTCATTGGTGTACGAATATCATGTGACATATTGGACAGGAAATCCGTTTTCGCCTTATTTGCATTTTCAGCTGTCTGTAGTGCTTCTGTTGCGATGTTCTTTGCCTTTTTCAGTTTTTTATTAGCTTCTTCCATTTTCTTCATGGTCTGTAACTGAAGTTCATTATTTCTTTTTTCATATTCGGCTTTTTGATCTGCAATACTGAGTTTGAAAACACTCCAGGTCAACCCAATCCAAAGCAAGAATATAAAACTTACCATGAGCACTGTTGCAAACCATACCGTTTTCTGATAATCTCTCAGAACGTTATCAACTATGCCTTTTGGCACAATGCAGATCAATGTCGTATTGTTGCTTTCTATCGGGGCATATCCCAGATAGTAGCGAGAAGCCTTTCCTAAAAGCAGTACTCCCGCTTCCTTTTCTTCTATCTTTTGTCGGAGAAAAGCAGCCTCGTTTTCTGTGATGGCCTGTGCTTTCTTTAAATGCTTCAGCAAGGAATAATTTCGAAAAAATATATCTTCACTCTGATTGGTATAAGTAATATTCCCTTCGTTATCTAACATAAACAGGTATGCATTCCCATTATATCCTTTCAGTTTTAACATAGAATCTAATTTTGCATGATCATATACGGTTCCGATTGCCGTATAAGTTTCTCCATCAATGCGATATTCCGGACATGGAATTGCAGCCAGATAACCGCCGCTTTGTGTTTCTTCATGATTCCAGTCAACCAGTTTTGCAATATTATGTCCGTTTCTTAAATCCAACAGAAGCTTACTCGGAATGTCAATCCGTATTTTTTTTCCATCCACAGTGATTGCTTTACCATTTTCCTGAAGAAACAGGAGTGTGCTTTCAGATTCTTTTTCCCATGCTTCAAAAATTTTCTTGTGCGTATCTGTTTCAAGAGACAATTCCTTCTCTTGAAGCAAATAGTCTTCCACCAAATGCAACTGGCTGTAGTATCTATTTACCTGAAGATCATAGGTTTGCTGAATCTGTTCCACTACCGCTCCCATGCTGCTTTTTCCGTTTTCATCGATATACCTGTTCATCTTGTGCATAAGAAGTTTTATAAAAACTAAACTTAAAAGAATGACAAGCATTATAAGCAGCAATACTCTTGTTTTTTTTCTTTTAATTTCTGTTTGTTCCATCTGCAATTTTACTTTTCAACCTCTATATAGTCTTCCGGTGCTGACGGCTGCTGTCCTTTTGACATAGATGTAGTCCATGCACTTGATAATGTAGTAGCTTTCAGTTGCTCTATCTCACATTCCGGATATATTTCTCTCAAAACAGACATTGTATCATCTGTAAGAAGAATGGAATACTCTTTTTCTTTGTCCAATTCTCTTTCATTTACTGTTATATCCTTTAGAGTGAATCCGTTTTCCTCATGTTTCACAATTATTTTCATACCAGAGACAATTGGTAATTCATATTTATTGGTTACCGAAAAACCATCCTTAGAATCAGCGAGATAATTTTTCAACAGTTCACAGATCTGTTTACCGTTGATCTTTCCAATATATAATGATGTATCTGAACTCTTCGCTGTCATCAGCGCAACTCGACTGCTGGTACATTCTCCTTTATAAATAGAAGAAGTGAAGTAATAGTATGGCGCCAAGGCCAGCTGCGCATTATGTTCTTCTCTGACCGTAGTTAAAATAGACGATGCCGCATCGCGACCATTTTTATCATTCAGGGAAATAGAATACTCCTGCTCAAAATTCACTATCGTTTTTTCTTCTGTATCCTTACCATTCATTATACCACGAAAAGCGTCATATGCCTGTGTTTCATCCATTTCTCCTGACAACAGACCTTGAACAGCTTCCAGACTGGCAGCGAAAGATTTTTTTGCAGAATATCGGATATAAACAGAATTATTTTTCGTTTCGTCTTCCAGACCAGACACATCTTCCATCATGGTTGGAACATCGGTATTCAATGAGATCAAACCGGCCCCATCTGCAATCAGCGTTTGTCCTTCTTTTGAAATCATGCAATCCAGGACATCGAATGCCAGATCCAGTTTTTCCTGATCTTTTTCCAGCTCTTTGTTGAATGCAATATTTAGCGAAGGGGTCATATTTATAAAAGATTCATCCGAAATCTGTGAAAAAAACGGTATACGGGTTAATTCTGCATCCATCTGTTCCTGAATTTCCTGCATAAGTGCCGGATATCCATGAAACATTGCTGCTTTCCCCTCAAGGAACATCTGAGTTGCAGTATCAATATCGACGCTGATATCATCTTTCGTAAAATGTGAGTCCTTCAGAAATGTATTGGTTTCTGAAAAAATACGTTTCCATAATGCGTCATCAAACGCGATATCCTCTGATGCACTTTCAGCTGAGCTTCTCCATTCGATTCCATCCAGACTCATGAATTCACCAATTGCACCTGTCTGAATCACCTCATGAGCAGACCAGTCTTCTGCAAGATCCAGGGAATACGGTTTTATGCCATTATCATAAAATTGCTGACAAGCCTGTGCATATTCCTCATAATTTTTCGGAATCTTGATTCCATATTGATCAAACAGTGTCTTATTGGCAATAATCGTCTGTGGAATCCCGCAGACAGGCAGCCACTGGATCTCATCCTTCGCATTTTTATAATATTGCAATGCATAGGAGTAATACCTGGAAACAACATCATAAGAAGCAAAATCCATAAGATACGGCTGTAAATCCTGTGCATCTCTTCCTGAAAATCGACGTACGGTTATAATATCCGGCAGTTCACCATGCTCTTCAAAATAGCTGTATAAATCGGTATCATTGTTACCAATAATAAATTCAATATCCTGATCTGGAAATTGCTCATAGATATAGGGTACAATATTTTTCATTAAACGATTTTCCCACAGATACACGGTAAGATGATCATCATTTTTAGATACTTCTTTTTTAGATTGTCCACAGCCAGACAAAACAGTAGCTGCTACAAGCACCCCTGACAATAAAGCTATCAGATAATGTTTTGCCTTTTTCATACTCTTATTTTCCTCATTCTTTCCTGATAAAAATCATAATTCAATAATTGGGCAGCAATTACAGCCAGCTTTCCAGAACATCATTCAGCTTATTCATATCCAACGGTTTCGCAAGATGTCCATTCATGCCTGTATTTTTGGCCAGCTGTACGTCTTCTGCAAAAGCATTGGCAGTCATGGCAATAATCGGCAGCTTTCCCCGTTCACCAGGAAGGCTCCTGATTGCTGCGGTTGCCTCATAACCATTCATGACAGGCATTTGAATATCCATAAAAATAAGATCATACAAACCTTTTGGAGAAGCTTCCACTTTTTCAACTGCAATTTTTCCATTTTCCGCTGTTTCCACTTCTGCCCCTGTCATCTGCAGAATTTCAACACCAATTTCTCTGTTCAGCTCATTATCCTCAACCAGCAGAATCCTTTTTCCTGTGTAATCTGCTTCCGACAGCTCCTCCAGATAATTTCTTGCTGTTATTTCTTTTCTGCCTGAAGTAAACTGCCGCAATGTTGCCGTCAGCCGGGAACGGAACAGCGGTTTTGCAATAAAAGCATCTACACCTGCCGCCTTTGCTTCTTCTTCGATCTCGCTGAATTCATAAGATGTCAGTACAATAATGGTAATCTCTTTCCCTATCCGTTTCCGGATCTGTCTGGCTGTTTCTATGCCATCCATATCCGGCATCTTCCAGTCCAGGATAACAGCAAAGTAATCATTTTTTAGCTCATGGCGTGCATAACAGCGATCAACGGCTTCTCTGCCGGAAAGGACCCATTCGCCTGTAATACCGATTTCCTTCAGTGTAGCAACTGTACTTTCACAGCATGTCCTGTCATCATCCACAACCAGAACAGGCAGGTTCATCAGATTTCTGTCCTGTTCTTTTTCTTTTTCCTGAAGTTCCAGATAAATTGTTACTGTAATTTTAGTTCCCTTATGTAAGGTGCTTTCCACTTTAATATTACCATTCATCAGGTTCACAATATTTCTGCTGATTGCCATTCCCAGACCAGTTCCCTGGATTCTGGTTGTCCGATGGTCATCTGCGCGGCTGAAAGGATCAAACATGATTTTCTGGAATTCCGGTGACATACCGATCCCATTATCCTCAATCGTAAATTCATAGCATCCAAGTTCCGAAAATCCATTTGGCTTTTCCTCTATGGAAAAAGTAATATTCCCACCATCCGGTGTATACTTGATCGCATTACTCATCAGATTCACAAATACCTGCTGGATTCTCAGGCTGTCACCACAGACACTCTCATGTTCAATGTGATTAATGTGTATATCTAAATTGTGTTTATGTTCATCAATCACCGGTTTTGTGAGTGTTATAAGATTATCCACCAGATCTGGCAGATTGAAATCCTCCTGTGCCAGCGTCATTTTTCCACTTTCAATACGTGCCATATCCAGCACTTCATTAATCAGCCCCAGCAGATGACGGCTTGATTTTGTAATTTTGCCAAGACATTCAATGACTCTGTCCTGGCTCTCAATATTTGCTCCTGCAATTGCCGTCAGGCCGACAATGGCATTCATCGGTGTCCGGATATCGTGGGACATATTGGAAAGGAATTCTGTTTTCGCACGGTTTGCATTTTCTGCAGACCGGTAAGCCTCTTTCAGTGCCTGACGGGATTCAATCTCCGCTTTCTTCTCCTGTGTCACGTCCATGGATGCCAGCAATACCTTTACCAGTTTCCCATTCTTCCATTCCAGGGGAATGTAAGAAGCAATTTTATAAGTTTTTTCATCCAGACTGCAGTACTCAAACTTATAGATATCATTTTCACTTTTCAGATTCTTCCGGATATTTTCCGGTGCTATCAGGATATCCAGCGCATCCAATGGTTCCAGTGTCTTATACTTTTCAAGAACCTGCATATGAAAATCATGATAAAATCCCAGAGGCTTATATATCATCTGATCATTCAGGTTGTAGAATTCATATCTGTCATTTTCCAGATCACAGACAACAAAACGGTCAACCAGACGCACAATGCTCTGGATCAGCTGCTCCATGGAAGCATTGTCCGCTGCTATCTGCAGATGCCGTGCGCTCTCTACCTTTGCCTCCGTAATATCCCGCAGAAAAATCATGGCATATTCTGAATCCTCTATCTCACCGCGTATGATCACATTACGAACCCATCGTTCTTCTCCATTCAGAGTGATCCGACACTCCAAAGCCAATTCGGTTTCCAGACCCTTCAGCTTTTCTGCAATATAACCACGGTCATAAAAAGCGGATACTGCCTTCTTATCTGTCTCCACAACATAGGAATCCACAAAATGACGGATCAGTTCATCCCATGTATGACTCTGTTCAAATACGGTCATCAGGGACGGTTCAACCTTAAAGGTATCAAAAGTATTCGCTTCCAGATTCACATAATACTCGCACAGATCTGCTTTCGTAAAAGCCCGGTGGAAAGCAGCAGATTTTTGTGCCTGCATGGCCTCTTTTTTTTCTGCATCAATATTAATAAAAATCCCGGCAATCCTGCTGGCAGAACCATCCAGCCGGCGTATCACTTCTGCCGATGCCCGAAACCACTGGTACTGATGATCCTTCATTCTCAAGCGGTACTCTACGCAATATTTTATCTGGTTCGTCTTATCCGCAATTGCCGCCTGAAGCTGCATCATTACTCTTTCTTTATCCTGCGGATGCAGAAGATCTGACCAGGATTCCAGTTTATTCGGAAAATCCAGAGTGTCATGATAGCCAAGCATTTTTCGGAACTCATGGCTCCAGTTTGCATTCACAATCTCACTGTTTTCGTCACAGTCAAAATACCAGAAGCCGGAACAGATAGCCTCATTGATCAGTGCCAGATTTACATGATCCCAGTTGACCTGTACGGACATAACCCAGATCTGTCTGCCCGCTTCATCTATTGCATCCTCTTTATAAAGCCGTACATTATTCACGGTACCGTCCGCAGTAAGGATCTGTGCTTCCCCTGCTCCGTGAAGCTGCAAAAAACGGTCTCGATCCAGTATATCTTCCTCGTCATAAAAGAAGTTTTTCAATGAGCCTTTTGTCTGTTCCATGAAAGTATCGAATGTATGTCCTGTACTATGCAACAGCAGATTACTCACAGACAAAATAGACAGGTTTTGATCATAATATCCTGTCATTATACCTACCCCGCCATTATTTTCCAGTGTTTTCTGTACGGTCTGTGACATGGCCTGTGTCTGTCCCGTTACAACCTCACCTAAAGAATATATTTTGTCTTCATAATTTCCCATTTTATAAAAATCCTCTCTCCGTTTTATGCCTTCTTCATCCTGCTTTTATCTGTATACAGAGAACCTGTCCCTGCCAGTTTTCCTACTCATTTTGGCATATAAAAAGGACACCTGCCAAAATATGCCAGTGTCCCTACTACATTTCTTTAAAATCTCTTATCCATATAGTATAAAAGTTATCGAGATCTCTTCCGTTTTCACATCTTTTCCATATATGATATGGAAACAGTTGCAACCGGCTGACCTGGTCAAACTTTCTGACTTTAGCCCCTTCTGGCTTTGCGTCCCTGCCTTTCAGCAGGTTTGCCTTTAAATAAATTTCCATTTTCTCAAAAAATAACATACCATGTGGTTTTTTGCACGTCAATAATATTTCCGAAAAAATCCGCACGTATCTTACTTCATATTTTATTTCTGGTTTTGAACATCTCTTTGCAAAAATCAAAATCGGTAAAGCCAAAAAGCCTCACATCTTTTCCAACAACCGTATCACCTTTCAGGGGCAAGTCATCCAATGTCGGTGTGAATTTTTTCTATCCGCCGCCCAGCATGTTAAACGGATAGGTCGATATGCTTTTCATTCGGTGGTTTGCACCATTCATAACAAATTCAATTCCCTTTGCAATGGCGCAAAACTTTCCGATAATAAGTTTATCTCCCAAAAATTCGTAGTGGTGTGTAACGTGTTCTTCAAACTTTTCCGCTCCGCTGATGCCATCATATATAGGTGTAGTCGCCTACGATGATAATTGGGCGTGTAATAACATTTTTAATGTACACAATTTGCTTCAAGTTTTCATTCGGATAGATTTTGTTTGGATTAGGTCCTATCACATCTTGCAATTACCTCCACAAATTTATTGCCATATCATTATGTATTCTTTTTCTCCTGTATCTTCATCAATAGATTCCGACAAAACAGAAAATTTTTCCTTAAGATAAAATGAAACAGCCCTTGTATTTTTTATATATACCTCCAACGATAGTTTGCCATATCTGCTCTTTACATGATTTAGAAGTTGCGTACCAATTCTTTGAGAACGGAAATTTCTATCCACAAAAATTCCTGCAATATATTCGTCTATCATTCCAATAAATCCCTGTATCTTTCCATCTGAATCATATACAAAAACACTTGCCTCCCTTAACGCTTCCTGTACCTCACTATAATGGAAATGCCAGTATTCTTTCTGTACAAAAGGATGTGCATCTTCATTCCCGGAGAGCCATAACTTCATAACCTGCTCTGTATCTGATATTTTAAATTCACGAATCATTTTTTACTCCTTGCTTTTAATACATATCGGATTACAACCAAAACAGTAAGCATGATCATGCAAAATCCAGATATCAAAAACCAGATGTTCACGCCTACTTTTTCTGCTATTGAACTGCTGAAAATCAATCCGATCAGCATTGTAACAGATGATATCAACGTAAGTACCGAAAATGCTCGCCCCATCTTTTCTGGAGATATGTTTTCCAGCATTGAGATTGCCTGACCTAATGCAACAATAATAAATTGCAATTTCCATTTTTTTATTTTTTCCATATTAAATTGTCCTCTCATTATAAATATTTTTTCATGCAGGGGACAACATCAGATATGATAATCCCCCTATTATGTTGTTGCCAACATCAAGCCGCCTCCCTTCAAAAATAATATTTTTTCTTCTTTTATAACAAAGTTTCCATATATTTTTTTAGCCCGTCACGATATTTTTTTGTAAGAGTCAGATACTGCTGTTGTTCCTCTACAGTCCACTCATTCCATATTTTATTTTCAATTTCGTGCAAAGAACCTATTTTTTCTGATGAGAATTTTTCTCCTTTTTCTGTCAGACAGAGAATCGTATTTCTTCCTTTGCCCTGTTCCAAATATACTAATTCTTCTTTTTCCAATTTACGAATAGCTGAATTAATCGTCTTACGACTGATGCCTGTAAGTTTGCTTATCTCACTTTGCTGACACTTTCCGCCTTTCTCACAGAGTACATATAAAATATTTTGAACGCTATCTGAAATACCCATTTTAACTGCTGCCTCATGGTATAATGCATTGATTTCTCCTGCTAAAAAAGTATATTGTTCCGTCTCTAAATAGTGCAATTCTTATCCTCCTTGTCCGATTTCAGATACATAATATTATATCCGATTTCGGACATAAGTCAATTGTTTTTCAAAAAAAGACAGAACTCTACAAAAAGTTCCGTCTGTACTTAAATTTATTACTAACTAACTAAAACTTCCCACACCTAAACAGGGCTTCGCACCTTGAAAATTCAATATTTCAGCTAACAAAATAGTGCTTTA
>ENA-UERM01000482-UERM01000482.1-human-gut-metagenome-genome-assembly--contig:-NODE-482-length-32046-cov-6.367074_pt1 | contig 32046 bp, 27 predicted proteins | sample MGYA00242983_ERZ507983 | MGnify/ENA primary metagenome ERZ507983 (study PRJEB26167, sample SAMN06115432) | human gut metagenome | host: Homo sapiens | place: China:Shanxi | collected 2015-04-29...
ATCTGAGCTGCGCCGGTGATCATGTTCTTAACATAGTCAGCGTGCCCTGGGCAGTCTACGTGTGCGTAGTGGCGGGTCTCGGTTTCATATTCGATAGTAGAAGTATTAATGGTAATACCACGGGCTCTTTCTTCCGGTGCCTTATCAATGGATGCATAGTCCTGGAAGTTTGCCTTACCTTCTTCAGCCAGTACCTTAGTAATTGCTGCAGTCAGAGTTGTCTTGCCGTGGTCAACGTGGCCAATTGTACCAATGTTAACATGCGGCTTAGTTCTTTCATAATGTGCTTTTGCCATTTTCAATTCCTCCATATGAAAAAAATTTGCTGTATTCATTATACATTCTTATATGTGGTTTCTCAAGAATAATACATGAAAAAACATAAAAAAAGACCCTTTCGGGTCAATATTTTGTGTTGGTGGCGGTACAGAGATTTGAACTCCGGACACAGCGGGTATGAACCGCTTGCTCTAGCCAGCTGAGCTATACCGCCAATGGAGCTGATAACCAGGATTGAACTGGTGACCTTATCCTTACCAAGGATACGCTCTACCGACTGAGCTATATCAGCAAATATATTTAAACGAATATTCGTATAAAAAACATGGTTGCGGGGGTAGGACTTGAACCTACGACCTTCGGGTTATGAGCCCGACGAGCTACCAACTGCTCCACCCCGCGAAAAAAATGGTGGATGGAATAGGATTCGAACCTATGTAGGCGTGAGCCGGCAGATTTACAGTCTGCTCCCTTTAACCACTCGGGCATCCATCCATAATTGGAGCTGGCAATAGGACTTGAACCTACGACCTGCTGATTACAAATCAGCTGCTCTACCAACTGAGCTACGCCAGCAGATAAGTGACAAAATATATTTTACATCAGACAATTTATATTGTCAAGTGCTTTTTTCTTTCATCTTTCAGGCCGTGTTGGCCGTTCCTATCACGTTTATAAATTATAGCACCATAAACTTACGTTGTCTATACATATTAGAAAAAATAATTTATATTTTCCCTGATTTTCTGAAAAACCCCATCCCTGCTGGCTTTTCCTTCCTCTTATCTGAAAGATAATTTCCCTCATCCCCATCCTTTTCTATTTTTTCTTTTATACATCCTCAAAAAAAGAAGCATTGATTTCTCAATACTTCTCTTTCTCACTTACCAGTCATTACCTTTTTTCAACCCATGGTAGATTCTTCGCTACGTTTTTTCAGTTCCAGCTTTTCATTCATATCCCGGCTAAGAATCTTTTTTGTCCCCTTTATGAATTTAGGTCTGGCAATGAGGACCATGCGGCCGCATCCACAGCACTTTACACGCATATCCGCCCCCAGCTGCATAACTTCCCACTCCTGAGAACCACAGGGATGTTTTTTCTTCATTTGCACAATGTCCCCAATCTTATACTGAATGAATTTCATCCTTTCCTCCTTGGAACTTCTATACTTTATCTTCTGCAGGGAAAACCTTCTGGTCTCCATTTACAGGAATCAGCAGAAAGCGGAACGGGAGATACGTAGCTCCTGCTACTGTGAAATGGATGTGCAAATCATTGCCTGCATTCCATACTCCCATATTCCATACATCATATATGGTTTTGTTTCCAAAATATCCATTATGTCCTTCTATATTATATACGGAAGGAATAACCTTTTCCCATACGGTGAATGTACCTTCATAAATCCCTCCCAGGGGATTGAAGAGAAGGCGGTATTGTCCTGTTCCCTTTGTATGAACAGTGATATCATACTCCATACCAAAATTTCCTGCATTAGAACGATTTACCTTATCCAGTTCATCATAACCCGGATAGTAGGAATCAATCTTTCCATCGCCAATAACTATACTCCCCGGTCTCTCGGCCACATCCCAGGGCGCTTCATTTTCCTTCTCTATGGCCATCGGAAATACACCACGACGATCGTGGAAATCGGCCGGAAGGACCTCCAGATCCTTCAGTGCCTTTTCCTCCGCTTCCTCAGTATTAGCATCTGCCGGCAAAACTGCTACGCCAAAGGTAACCGGCTTTTTCGTATTAACTTCCAGTATACCACTTACCAGCATCTGGTCCGGAATCGGATCCGGGCTGGCTGCCGCCAGTATCTGTGGCTTTTTAGCCTTTATCTTTATCTTTTCCGGCTGCGCAGCTTCCACCGTGGCTTCCCGGTAGGACAATGTCCTTCCTGTAGAAATATAATCCATGCTGCCATCCCCGGTCAGATTTCTTTCTATCTGAATATCCGCATTCTTTTTGTTATCCGCATAGATCACCAACCGGACCGGCGCTCCAGAAGCATTAACATTGTAATAATAAATCCGTCCTCTTCCCTTAATTGTCCCTTTAGCCAGAATTCCCGCTGCATTTGGATATTCCGGGGAATCAGACACCAGCAATGTGCCTTCCTTCACTGTGGTTTTCATCGGAATCTCCTGATAGGACTCCGTAAACGGATTTACAAGATCTGCTGCACCCGCTACAGCTGGGATGGCCAGCATGGCCATCCATAACCCTATTTTTCTTTTCCAGCGCACAATAACCGTCTCCTTATTTTCTTTCTTCTTTTTCTCTGGCCTCGAACTCACGGGCCAGTGCGGAAATTTTCTGAAATCTATGGGCCAGTCCCGACTTACTTATCCCCAGCAGTTCCGCCAGTTCCCCCAGAGATTTATGAGGATTTTCCAGCCTTTTTTCTGCTGCTTCTCTGACTTTGGGGGGCAATGCCGAGAGGTCCATATACTTCATAACCAGATGCACCTGCCTGAGCTGGCGAAGTGCCGCGTCCACGGATTTCTGCAGATTTGCTGTTTCACAGTTTACCTGGCGGTTTACCCGGTTGCGCATATCTTTCATTACACGGACATTCTCAAATTCGAGATAGCACTGGGGCGCTCCGGTAATCTGCAGAAAGGCACTCACCTCATCGCCATCCTTTATATATACAATATAGTCATTTTTTCTGTCCGTCATTTTAGGATGCAGAGAGAGCACCCGCATGACTTTGCATATTTCTTCTGCAAATACCGACGACCTGGTCACCATCTCCAGATGATAGTCGCTTTGCGGACGGCTCACTGTTCCACCGCCTAAAAAGGCACCAGCCAGATAAGCCTGTTTTTCCTCCGTCGTTGTCAGCTTTTCGCAATCATGAATCTTCCCCATGGACCAGATATCCATCTTTTCAAGGAAATGACTTCCCCCTTCAAATGGTAATACGGTCAGCGTGTACACATTTTTCTTTCTGAGCCGTCTTCCCTGCCGTACCATGACCGCAGGAGCCAGGCCGAAATCCTTCTTCAGCGAAATCAGCACCCTTCTGGCCACCGCACTGTTGCTCGTGGAGAACTCCATTCCCCATTTGCCACCGGCACCGGTTATTACAGAACCGCTCATCCGCAGAAGGGCCAGCAGTTCCGCTGCCCTTTCTTTCGGACTTTCTCTGTGTTTTCGCGCCAGTTCATTCTTCACATCTTCGGTAAATGACATTATTCTCTGATTCCTTTCAGATAGGCCTTAAGGCTATCGCTGCTTATAGACGCATGGAGCAGATTCTGAATGGCCATAAGCTTTCCTGCCAGAACGTTCTGGTCATGGACAGCCCCAGCTTCCACTCCCAGCAAATCAGCTGTAATAAGAAACGCCCCCAGCTTCTCCACCTTACCTTCATCTATCTTTACCGGATACGATCCTGCCCGGGCATATTGTTCCTGTATCTTTTCACTAACAGGCTGCTTATTGGCCAGTACATAGCCAATGACCCCGTCCCCGGTCACCTTTTTCAACGCTTCCAGATGATCGCCTACGGTATAGCCGGTGGTTTCTCCCGGCTGGGTCATTACATTGCAGATATAAACGCAGGGCGCGCTGCTTTCCCGGATTGCCTGAAGCAGTTCCGGCACCAGCAGATTCGGCATAATGGACGTATACAGACTGCCCGGCCCCAGAATAATCATATCCGCCTGTTTGATGGCTTCCAGCGCATCCCCTACGGCAATAGGATTTTCAGGAATGGCGGAGAGGGAGACAATATCTGCCGGATAGGCGGCAATCTCTGATTCGCCCTCTACCACACTGCCATCGGACATCTTTCCTACCAGACGCACTTCTTCCGTGGTAGATGGAATAACCTTGCCGCGAATCTTCAGGACCTTGCTGGCCGCTTCCAGCGCGTTTTCCGGATTTCCGAATTCCTTAATCAGCGCCGCGAGGAACAGATTGCCCAGGCTGTGTCCGGCCAGCTCGCCATTTCCTCCAAACCGGTACTGGAAGAGCTGTTCCAGTACACTTTCCTTATCTGCCATCGCCACCAGGCAGTTACGAAGATCGCCTGGTGCGATAATATCCATTTCTTCACGGAGTCTTCCCGATGATCCTCCATCATCGGCCACCGTCACGATTGCGGTCAGGTTGGATGTCTTATTCTTCAGACCTCGGAGAAGCATGGACAGCCCATGTCCTCCCCCAAGGGCCACAATATGCGGCCCCTTGGCCAGTTCAATGCGTCCCAGCACCTGCCGGGATACCCGGTTCTGATCATCCGGCACCACCAGCGCAATAAAACGTTTCACCAGTTTGCGCACCCCAATCATCATCATCAGTATGCCCACGATGGAAAGGAATATGCCGAATAGGACCAAGGCCGTATAACTGTAGTTTCCGGTCATCTGATAGGCCAGCATAAATATTTCCTCTTCCAGAATGCCGAAAATCTGATAGTTCATCAGCATAGTCGCTCCGAATACCAGCGTCATCAGTCCAATGGAAAAGAGAAATAGCCAGCGCTTAATCTTCAGTCCGGGGTATAGCCATTGTACATACCATTTCATGGTTACTCACCATCCGCATCATGTTCTACTTTATTACGATGCATATCCCTGTGTTCAATATTGACATGGCTGTGTTTTTCTGCCAGATGCGCCCCCAGCTTTTCTGTCACAAACACGGAGCGGTGCATCCCGCCTGTACAGCCGATGGCAATGGTAAGCAGCCGTTTTCCTGTACGCTGGAACTGATCGACTACAAAGTCGATAAAATCATAGAGGTGAACCAGGAAATCCTTTGTGGTCTGTTCCTTTTCTATATAGTCGGCGACTTCCTTCACCCGGCCTGTCCAGTGCTTATATTTCTGCACGTAGAACGGGTTGATAAGGAAACGCACATCCAGTACGATGTCTGCGTCAATAGGCACCCCGTACTTAAATCCAAAGGAGAAGACCGTAATGTCCATTTCATCATGATTTCTGCGAATGCCGAAACGGCTGATTACTACCCCGCGAAGGTCTTTGGCCTTCATATCCGTAGTATCAATAATCATATCCGCCTGAGTACGGATAGCCGCCAGGATCTTGCGTTCTTCCTCAATGCCATCCTGAATCCGGTTGCCGTGAGACAGCGGATGTGTCTTTCTGGTTTCCATGTACCGGCGAATCAGCGCTTCGTTGGACGCTTCCATAAATACCACTTCATGCGGTATTTCTCTCTGTTCCAGTTCATATAAGGCCTGTGGAAGAGCATCAAAGAACGTGCCTCCCCGGGTATCTGTCCCTACGGCCACATACTGTATTTTTGATGTGCTGTTCCAGCAGAGGTCGGCAAACTTCGAAAGAAGGATGGCCGGCAGATTATCTACGCAATAGTATCCGATATCTTCCAGATACTGCATCAGCGTAGTTTTTCCTGCCCCGCTCATACCGGTAACAATCACAAAACGGAAATTATCCATTTTATCCATTCTTTGCCTCCTGCATCTTATTTCAATATATATTTTTCCAGTGCTTTCGCTACACCATCTTCATTATTGGAAGCGGTTATAAATCGTGCCGCCTGTCTGGCGGACTCTGCAGCGTTTGCCACCGCAAATGACCATGGGGTAAGTTTCAGCATGGACACGTCATTCTGAGCATTGCCAAAAACCGCTATGTTCTGAAGCGGAATATCCCACTGGGCGCAAAGTTCAGTCAGCGCTTCTCCTTTAGAAGCCTGTTTGCTGTTCAGTTCAAAAAAATACCGGCTGGAACGGACATATCCTGCCCTGTCCCCATATTTTTCAATCATGACACGGCTGACCTCTTCCATAACCGCCGGATTGTTTTCATACACAAGTACCTTTAGCGGTGCCTTTTCCGGTGTCCAGAACGCGTCGCCGAGTACATGCGCCGTAACCCCGCAGTTCTTCTCATAACTGTCTGTCCGGTCATCCCGATAGGGTACATACAGTTCATCATCAATATAACTCTGCATATACCAGCCATGTTCCCTGCCGGTCTGCAGTATCTGTCTTGCTGTATTCAGATTCATCAGATGCTCATTAAGGATGGTGCCGCTCTCACAGCGCGCCGTCATCGACCCGGTATAGACCACCATGGGCACACCCCCTAGGTTAAGGACCATACCCCAGGGACGAGCCGCCTTAAACATCCGCCCAGTAGCAATGACAATCCGTACTCCCTGCGCTTTGACCTTCTGCAGCACTTCTTTTGTATAGTCAGAAATGGAAATATCATCCCTGAGCAGGGTGTCATCCAGATCAATGGCCACAAGTTTTATATCCGCCTGCATACGATTCCCCTTTGTATTTATAAACAACAGATTATGATAAATTTCATGTGTAATCATTATACCACGACACGCCAGGGTGGGTGTGTATGAGAAATCACTAACCAGCGGAAAATTTCCGCTGTTAAATTCTCCTTTCTTTCCAGATGCACAAAAAAAGATAACACTCTATGTTATAATGAAAACATCCGGATTTTAACCTGTCAATTTAAGAAAGAGAGTGAATCATATGAAAAAATTTCTGATTGCATTAGGCATTGCCGCAGCTCTGACCACAGCTGGCGGAATTACTGCTCATGCAGAAACTTTCTGGAAATACAATGACACCATGACCATCGATATGGAACAGACCCATGTAAAGACCACAAAAGATGGCCATGAAGTCCTTGAATTTGTAGGGGTAGAAACCCTGCCGGACAATGGAACCTGCACCTATACCTACGTTTATGACAGAACCGCGGGAACCATTCAGGTCAAGGAAATGGAAAAGAGAACCAAGAAGCTGCACTACACCAGCAACTTCGCCCCGGAATCCATCAATTCCCCGAACCAGGTCATTAAGGATCGTGCCGCTATGGCAGAAGCTGTATATCAGAGAAAGACCAGCCACAACAAGAAATAATTATGAAAATCACGAACAAACCATCTCCTGAAGATATTTCAAAGGATTTAATTCACTTTATCGCGAAGAGCCCGTCTCCGTACCATACCGTACGAAGCATGAAGGCCGCTCTGACCTATTCCAAATTCACCGAACTTCGTGAAGAAGACGAATGGGCCATCGAAAAGGGCGGACATTATGTGGTAACCAGAAATGGTGCTGCGCTGATTGCATTTACCGTTCCGAAAGAAGAACCGCAGTCATTCCGTATTGTGGCTTCCCACGCGGATTCTCCCACATTCCAGATTAAGGAAAATCCGGAACTCCGGGACGGCCCGTATATCCGTCTCAATGTAGAAGGTTACGGCGGCATGAATATGGGGTCATGGATCGACCGCCCGCTTTCCGTAGCCGGCCGCGTCTATGTCAACGACAATGGCCGCATCGTTCCTCATCTGGTTGCCATGGATGGCACAACACTGGTTATTCCATCCACGGCCATCCATATGGATAAGACCGTAAACAAAGGGCATGTCTGGAATGTGCAGAAGGAACTTCTCCCTCTGTACGGCACATCCAGCACAGGCACCTCCTTTATGGATATGATTGCCCGCGCCGCCAAAGTAAAGGCAGAAGACATTCTTGGACATGACCTGTTCCTGTATAGCCGTGTACCCGCTACCATCTGGGGCGTAGAAGGTGAATTCCTTTCCTCTCCCCGTCTGGATGATATGCAGTGCGCCTTCGGTTCCTTCCGTGGGTTCACCATGTCAAAGAAGGATAAGGACATATGCATGTACGTATTGTTCAACCACGAGGAAATCGGAAGCGGCTCCAATGAAGGCGCCGGATCCACATTCCTGGTAAATACGGTATTCCGCCTGGGCCAGGCCCTTGGATATTCCATGGATAAGATTATGGCCCTTACCGCCAGAGGTTTTATGATTTCTGCCGATAATGCCCATGCCGTACATCCGAATCATCCGGAACTGGCCGATCCGGTGAATAAGCCGGTATTAAACGGCGGCATTGTCATTAAGTACAACGCCAACCGTCACTATGCTACCGATGGATTCACTGCTGCCCGTTTCCGCAGACTCTGCCAGACCATTCATATCCCGGTTCAGGTATTTACCAACCGTTCCGATATGGCCAGCGGCTCTACGCTGGGGCATATTTCCAACACACGGCTCGCCATGCCCACCGTGGACATCGGCCTTCCGCAGCTGGCTATGCACTCTTCATATGAAACCTGCGGCGTCAAGGATACCTCTTATCTGGTAGACGCTGTCACCGCATTTTTTGACCATATGTAACTTCATCCGTTCAGGACACAGAAAAGGACGGGAAAACCAAATGTTTTCCTGTCCTTTTTTCTATACCTTCAGAGTCTGTCCATATCTATCCGACGGTCCTGATACACCTGAATCGACTGTCTGGCCTTATCCACCTCATTCATATCGAATTCCACCCGGAGAATCTGATTTTCCTCCTCATGCAGACAGCGCATGGTTCCCAGCGGTGTTACCGCCATAGAACCGCCGCCATACATCGTACCGTTCACAAGCCCGGCCTGATTAACCGCCAGGACAACCATTTCATTCTCAATGGCCCTGGCCTGGTTTAAAATCTTCCAGTGTTCAATCCGTCTGAGCGGCCATGCCGCAGGCACAAAGAACAGTTTAGCCCTTCCAGCGCTTCTCTGCGGATGAATTCCGGAAAGCGGATATCGTAACAGATGGCCATAGAGCATGGAATATCGTCCAGAAGAAAATGTACCGTACGATTTCCTCCGGTAAACAGCTTCTGTTCCCCTGCCGGGGAAAATCCATGTACCTTATCATATTCAGCGGTTACCTGTCCTGACCGGTTTACCACATAGGCCCGGTTATAGTAACAGCTTCCTTCTTTTACCAGTACGGAGCCGCCTACGATATTCACGCGATAGCACCTGGCCATTTCTGACAGAAAATTTCTGGCCTTACATCCGTCCACATCAGCCAGACTGTCCAGATTTTCCGAAGGGAAGAATCCGGTATCCCAGAGCTCCGGAAGTACCAGGATGTCTTCCGCCTCTTCCATGGCCCGGGATACGAGCTGTTCCACCTGTTTCCGATTTGCCTCCGGTCTGGCCCATTCCGGTCTCATCTGCAACAGTGCCGCCTTTTTCTTCATACACAGGACCTCATTTCGTTATCTGTTCAGAAATTTTTCACGGGCATGGCTTACTTCTTCAATATGCTTTGCCACGGTGCGGCAGCATCCCCCTACCGCGGACGCGCCGGCTTCCATCCATTCCAGTGCCCACTGTTCATACCGGCCACTGACAAAATCCCCATGCCAGGTCTTAGTTACCGGATCATATATTTCACCGCTGTTAGGATATACAGCCACCGGCAGTGAGATTATACTCTTCATACGGCGGATAAGTTCGGTAATGTACTGTGGATGCGTGCAGTTTACGCCCACCATCTGCAGATTCGGATACTTGTCCCTCTGCTCAAATTCCTTCATACATTCCTCAATCGGCGTTCCTTCGCAGGTATGTCCGCCATCCTGGCAGCTGAAGCTGATCCAGTACGGAATTCCCATGCCTTCCGCAATCCCTGCTTCCACTTTAGCTTCTTCCAGAGATGGACAGGTTTCAAAAAGAATCAGATCCGCCCCGGCGTCCCACAGGATTTCCACTCTTGGACGGTGGAAGGCTTCCAGTTCGTCTCGGGTAATTCCATAATGTCCGCGATATTCTGAACCATCCGCCAGATACGCGCCATAAGGTCCCACTGCTCCAAGGCAGAGAGGATATGTCCTGCCAGATTCGAGGCCTTCTTCTTCCCACCACTCGCCGCGCGCTTCTTTAAAAAGCTCTACTGCCCGGCGTATTAATCCTTCCGCTTCCTCTCTGGTTGCCCCTTTGGCCATAAATCCCGGAATGGTGGCCTGATAGCTGGCCGTGATTCCACAGTCAGCACCGGCCTTAAAATAATCGCTGTGTACCTGTTTAATCTTTTCCGGAGCTTCCGCCAGTATCTTGGCACTCCAGAGAGAGTCCGCCAGATTGCAGCCCAAGGCTTCCAGCGCTGTGGACATCGCCCCATCAATCACCATGATGCCTGTATTATGTAATGTTTCTTCCAGTGTATGACGCATAGGGATTACTCCTTTCAGAAATAACTGATAAGTCTTTATTATGTTGAACCTATCATACTCGAATCACGGACTTTATTCCACCTTAATCTGTTCCTCAGAAATATAATCGCCCATCAAAAAACAGCCCGAAGGCTGTTCTTCTGATCTTATTCATTTTCAACGCCCAGTTCCTGCTGCACGACGGACGCAATATCATTAATAATCCGTTCCAACATATCCAGGGAGCTGGCTTCCCCCATAACACGGATCAGCGGTTCGGTTCCTGAAGCACGGACAAGGATGCGGCCTTCGCTTCCCAGTTCCTGTTTTCCAGCTTCAATGGCTGCCTGAATGAGCTCATTGTCTTCCCAGCCAATCTTGCTGTAAACCTTTACGTTTTTCAGAATCTGCGGATACGTGGTCATGAGTTCACGCAGTTCAGACAATTTCTTTCCGCTTTCCTTGAGCGTAACCAGTGTCTGTACAGCAGTAATCAGACCATCCCCTGTGGAATTATAATCCAGGAAAATAATATGACCGGACTGCTCTCCCCCAATGGAATAGCCGTTCTTTCTCATTTCTTCCAGTACATAGCGGTCCCCTACCTTGGTGGAAACCGTATTAATTCCGTGTTCCTTAAGCGCTTTGCCAAATCCCAGATTACTCATAACCGTGCCTACCACCATATCATGGTTCAGACGGCCTTCCTTCTTCATACGCAGGGAATTGATAAGCATGAGATGATCCCCATCCAAGACCTGTCCTCTTTCATCTACAAAGAGACATCTGTCCGCATCCCCGTCATTGGCAATACCGCAGTCCGCGCCTTCCGCAAGCACGCGTTCCTGCAGACTTTCAATATGGGTGGAACCGCAGTTATTATTGATGTTCACTCCATTTGGCTCTCTGTGGGTGGCAATGACTTCCGCTCCCAGTTCTTCAAGGATCTGCGGAAGATAGTCACTGGCTGCCCCATTGGCGGAATCCGTTATAATGCGGAAACCGGACAAGGTTGTGCCTACCGTGCCCTTTACATAGTTGCGATAAATGTCGGCCAGGTCATGTACATGGCGGATAACCCCTACCTTTTCTCCGGTCGGTCTTGGTATTTCGTCGCTGTGCCTGAGAAGCTCTTCAATCTTTTCTTCGGTCGCATCTGGAAGTTTGAACCCATGGCTGTCAAAGAACTTAATCCCATTGTCCGGGAACGGATTATGGGAAGCAGATATAACTACCCCGGCATCATAACCCTTGACCCGGGTCAGATAGGCTACCCCTGGTGTTGGAATAACTCCCACAATATCCACATCAATTCCGGACGCACAGAGACCGGAAGCCAGTGCCGTTTCAATCAGAGTACCGGAGATACGGGTATCCCGTCCTACCAGAAAACGATGTACTCCTACCTCTCCGCTAAAATAAGCACCAGCCGCTCTTCCCAGCTGAAATGCCAGCTCCGGAAGCAAGGTTGCATTAACAACACCACGGACGCCATCGGTTCCAAATAAAGTAACCATATAAATCCTCCCCAAATTGTACAGGTCTTTGAATCGCTCATACAATACAACTGAACCATAATAACGCTTTTTTCTGATTTTCGTCAAGAACTACCGGCTGGATGGACCTATTTCGACAGACACGCTGGCAGTCGCAGGCGAAATAGTTGCATTTTCCGGTATCGGTATAGTCACATCCCTCTGTACCGAGGCATTGGCCCCTGATACATCCACAGGTGGAAGGTTAATCTCTTTCAGTGAAGCAAAGAGACTTACCGGCGCAGTTACCGTAACCATAGCCGGACTAGACACTACTCTATGTACAGAGTATCCCAGCGCCGGGGTTCCGGTGGTGCTTACCTCAAGAGGAAGAGATGCCGTTCTCTTATCTTCTGAAACCGCTATCGCAAGCTGTACCTGTGTCGGCATAATCTGCAGTCCCTTGACTGTCCGTCCGGATGCATCAAGCACATTGACCGTCTCAAATTCGGTAAAGGATTCCGTCTTGTTCGCCACATTGACAGATACCACGGCCTTAGATGCCTTAGCCACCTGACTTCTGCTGCCGGCAATGGTAATAGTATCCGGTGTCACCTGCTGTACGGATGGAGTAAAGCTTTCAGTCGGTGTTCCGAAGAAGTATACCGTAACTGGCAGACTCTTCACTGCATAAGGTTCTACCCGGATATCTACACTCTTAGGATCAATGGAAACTACAGTTTCATCAGAAGAAGGAAGGACAACCTGAATCGGCACTCCCTTTACATCCCCTGCATCTGCCCGGGTAAGATCAACATATGCCTTAATATCATCGCTTCGGGTATTAATCATCTCACTGCGGGACATGCGGACAACAACTTTTACCTTTTCAGGTAAATCCACTGCCACCAGGGATCGATCCAGGTTCCGTACCTCTACCGGTACAGTATATGTATTTTCAACCTGTGGGTTCTGTTCATTCATTACATAGACCCATAAAGCGCAGGCAGCAATGAAACATAATATTTTCGGAAGCCACCAGTGTAATTTAGTTATTTTCATTTCTTAAGCGGACTCCATTTCTGTATCACATCACTGACACCACGGCGATGTCCCTGCATAAGGCAACCACGAAGCCGGTTTCTCAGTGTTTCTGCATCCATATGGCGGTAAATATGTCCTCCATAGGTATAGGAAATCGTCCCGGTTTCTTCACTGACTACCAGCACCACACAGTCGGCCTGTTCAGAAATACCAATGGCAGCCCGGTGACGGGTCCCCAGTTCTGATGACAGCGAGCGGTCTCTGGTAAGCGGCAACAAACATCCTGCTGCCATAATCCGGTTTTCCCGGATTATGACTGCTCCATCGTGAAGTGGTGTATTCACAATAAAAATATTGCCCAGCAATTCTTCCGAAACGAGTCCTTCAATACGGATACCCGTATCAATGTAATCATCCAGCCCCACCGTACGTTCAAATACCAGAAGAGCCCCTATCTTTTTTTTACCCATTTCCACTGCCGCATCCACAACGTTATCGATAACGTTGGTCCATTCCTGCTCTGTCATAATGGGAGATGATACATAAAACTTGCCCCGTCCAATCTGCTCCAGTGCCCTTCGCAGTTCCGGCTGGAATACAACCGGCAAAGCGACCAGTATCATGGTCATCAGCTTCTCCATAATCCAGCTGACCGCATGAAGCTGCAACCACCCGGCCAGAAGTGTGAACAGCCCAAGAAGCAGCAACCCTTTAAGCAGGGCCGTAGCACGGGTGTTCTTTATAAGTACATAAAGGTTATATAAGAATAGCGTAACCACCAGAATATCCAGAATATCCCAGGCACGCATTGTCATAAATAAAGCGGTTATCTGATTCAGCATACATTCCTCATTCCCCGACATGGGATGGTTCCCAATGAATCATAAGCACATCCAGCCGAAAATTCCGGTGAATTCTCTTACATTTTAACACACATTAGTATATAACCTGGCCTTTTTCCGTAAAAAGCTGTCCGAAAATCCAGCTCTTCCCTTTCCTCCAATACAAAAAGCCTGCCGCCCTTTTCAGCCACAGGCTTTTATCCTGCATACCGATTATCGAAGGAATGCTCATTCCCCGATAACATTTTCATGAAGCAGTTCCAGATGTTCTTTTGTGAATTCAATCCACAGCCTGGTCGCCCGGGACAGATAACGGCCTTTTTTCCAGATAGCATACAGATGATGGGTCATCCTCGGTTCCGTAAGCGGCCGCACAGAGACCTGGTTCTTCCGGGAATCCACAGCACAGAGCCTGCTCGGCAGAATGGCCACTCCCAGTCCGCATCCTACAGTCTGCAGCATAAGTTCCCGCTGGCTGGTTTCAAATACGATTTTCGGAGTAAAGCCAATCTTCCGGCAGTTGCTGAGGATATCATCATGCAGATTGAAATCGTCCCGGTACAGAACCAGCGGACAATCGGCCAATGCCTTCAACGGTACTTCATCATAGGCTTCCAGCTTGTATCCCTTCGGCATAACCACGCACATACGGTCTTCTGAAAGAAATAAGGATTCAAAATTCTTGTTTGGAATCGTGCAGATAATACCTACATCGATAACCCCTTCCTGCACAGATGACTCAACAATCTTGGAACCGTGCTCATACAGCTTTATAGCCACCTGCGGGTAAACCTTCTTAAATTCTCCGAGCAGCTTGGCAAATACATGGGCATCCGTTATTGGCGGAAGTCCGATTTCCACCGTGTCCTGCTTAAGATTGAATTCATTTTCGAAGTCAGATTTGAGATGTTCAAATACAAACAGTGCCCGCTTGGCATAATTCAGGAAAATGGTCCCAGGCGCCGTCAGTTCAACCGTTTTAGCATTGCGGAGAAACAGAGTGACCCCCATTTCATCTTCCAGTGATTTTATCATACGGCTGATAGCCGACTGGGAAATATGCAGACTGCGGGCAGCTTTGCTGAAACTCTTCTGCTGTGCTACTTCCATAAAATATTTCAGATGACGGTAATCCATACAACCAGCTCCTTCATTGAGGTCCGTTCTATCCCACCTGATACATGCAGGTCATGGGCAATATAGTAATAGTAGTACTCTTATATTGTACTTACTCTTTATTTATCCTATAATGTACAAGGATGTGTCGAAAAATGACGTGTTCGGCGTAATAATAGTAAAGTATGTGACATCGTATTCATTATACGAAAAGTTGTTAGCTCTTATGATATTTTATCATACTTGTATGAGCTAACTCAATTTACACAGACATCCATTGCATTGAAAAGGAGTGTGCTCTCTTTGAGAAAGACAAAAACTATGGATGGGAATACTGCGGCAGCGTATATTTCCTACGCTTTTACTGAAGTAGCTGCAATTTACCCGATTACCCCTTCCTCCCCAATGGCCGAAATGGTGGACGAATGGGCTGCCCACGGAAAAAAGAATATTTTCGGCGATACTGTACATGTAGTAGAAATGCAGGCGGAAAGCGGTGCTGCCGGTGCTTTCCATGGAGCTCTGGAAAGCGGTGCCCTCACTTCCACCTATACTGCATCTCAGGGGATGCTGCTCATGCTGCCTAACATGTATAAGGTGGCTGGAGAACTTCTTCCAGGTGTTTTCCATATTGCGGCCCGCGCATTAGCCAACCATGCGCTTTCTATTTTCGGTGATCATCAGGACGTAATGTCCGCCCGTGCTACCGGCTGTGCCATGCTGGCTGAATCCAATCCGCAGGAAATTATGGATCTGTCCGCTATTGCCCATCTGGCAGCCATCAAAGGCCGTGTACCATTCATCAATTTCTTTGATGGATTCCGTACCAGTCATGAAATCCAGAAGGTAGAAGTCCTCAATTATGATGAACTGGAACCGCTGATTGACAAAGAGGCACTGGCCCGTTTCAGAAAACATTCCATGACTCCAAACCATCCGGTTATCCGCGGAACCGCTGAAAATCCGGATGTATATTTCCAGCACTGCGAAGCAGCCAACCCATTCTACCTGGCTATTCCGGATATTGTGCAGGGATATATGGATAACATTGCCCGCCTGACCGGCCGTCACTATCATCTGTTTGACTATTATGGCGCAAGGGATGCAGAACGTGTCATCATTTCCATCGGCTCTGTTTCCGATATTGCCAAGGATGTCACCGACGCTCTGCTGGCTAAAGGCGAAAAGGTGGGCGTCATGAACGTTCATCTGTACCGTCCATTCTCTGTAAAGCATTTCCTCAGCCAGCTTCCGGAATCGGTAAAGAAGATTGCCGTACTGGACCGCACACGCGAACCAGGCGCTATCGGCGAACCGCTGTACCTGGATGTACAGAGTGCTGTAGCAGCTTCCGACAGAGATATCCGCGTCATCGGCGGTCGTTATGGTCTGGGTTCCAAGGATGTCATTCCGGAAGATATCATGGCCGTGTTTGAACATCTCAAGGCAGATCGTCCAAGACATAACTTCACCCTCGGCATTACGGATGATGTCACCCATCTTTCCCTGGCTCCGGTTTCTTTCCCGCAGCCGGATGATGGATGCATTGCCTGCAAATTCTGGGGCTTTGGTTCCGATGGTACCGTTGGTGCCAACAAGAACGCCATCAAGATTATCGGCGACAACACCGACATGTATGCTCAGGGCTATTTCTCCTATGACTCCAGAAAGTCCGGCGGTGTAACCATTTCCCACCTTCGTTTCGGTCCGAACCCGATTCGCAAGCCGTATCTGATTACCCACGCCAACTACATTGCCTGCCACAGACCATCCTATATCTATAAGTATGATCTGCTGAAAGGCCTGAAGCCGGGCGGTACCTTTGTACTGAACAGCCGTTGGAGCGCAGAAGAACTGGAACATGTACTCCCAGCTTCCATGAAGAGAAAGCTGGCTGCCCTTCACGCCCGTTTCTATATCATCAATGCTTTTGACATTGCCCGTAAGATTGGCCTTGGCGGACGCATTAACATGGTTATGCAGGCGGCATTCTTCCACCTTACCGGTATTCTTCCGGATGACAAGGCGCGTGAACTGCTTTATGCATCCATTGAACACTCCTATGGCCGTAAGGGACAGAATGTAGTCGATATGAACTGCCGTGCCGTAGATGCAGGTATGGAAAATATTGTGGAAGTACCGGTTCCGGCAGAATGGGAACACGCCACTACCGGCGGCACCCTGGCCCGCATTCCACGCCCGGCCTTCGTCTCTGACGTATGTGATGTCATGAACCGTCAGGAAGGCGACTCCCTCCCGGTATCCACCTTCACTAACTATGAAGATGGCACCATGACTCCTGGCACCACCAAATATGAACGTGCTGCTACGGCAATCAATGTACCGGAATGGATTCCAGAACACTGTATCGGCTGTAATCAGTGCTCCGTAGTCTGCCCGCATGCAGCTATCCGCCCGTTCCTGGTAACGGAAGACGAAGCGGCTAACGCACCGGAAGGGTTTATTGTGAAAGACTTCCGCGGTCCGGTAAAGGGACTCAAATACCGCATTATTGTAAGCCAGGAAGACTGTGTAGGCTGCGGACTCTGTGCTAATGTCTGCCCAACCCGTGAAAAATCTCTGGTTATGAAACCAATCGATACACAGATTGAAAAGCAGAAATACTGGGATTATGCCATCTCCCTGCCAGCGAAGGAAAATCCACTCCGCCCAGGCACACTGCAGTGGTCTCAGTATCAGCCATCTTATTTTGAATTCTCCGGCGCCTGCGCAGGTTGCGGCGAAACTCCATATATCCATATGGTTACCAGCCTCTTTGGTGACCGCATGATGATTGCCAATGCTACCGGCTGCTCCTCCATTTATGGTGCCAGCGCTCCATCCATGCCATATACCACCGACCACAATGGCCACGGTCCGGCATGGGCAAATTCCCTCTTCGAAGATAATGCAGAATTTGGACTGGGCATGCTTCTCGGAGAAAATAAACTCCGTGAACGCCTGACCCGCAAGGTAGAAGGACTCCTTCCATCTGCAGAAGGCGAAACTAGAGAAGCTATGGAAGACTGGCTCAGCCATAAGAGTGAAGGTGCCGGTACACGGATGCGCGCACAGCGCCTGGAAGCTGCACTGGAAGATGCAGTAGCTACCCATCCGGAATACAGCCAGCTGCTTGAACTGAAGGACCACTTCATTAAGAAGAGCCAGTGGATATTCGGCGGCGACGGCTGGGCTTATGATATCGGATTCGGCGGTCTGGACCAGGTTCTGGCCTCCGGCGAAGATATCAATGTCCTCGTTCTGGATACCGAAGTATACTCCAATACAGGCGGTCAGTCTTCTAAGTCCACTCCGGCTGCAGCTATTGCCAAGTTCGCTGCTTCCGGCAAGAAGACCAAGAAGAAAGATCTGGGAATGATAGCCATTTCCTATGGATATATTTATGTAGCCCAGATTGCCCTCGGTGCGGACATGAACCAGGCATTCCGTGCTATCGCGGAAGCTGAAGCTTATCCGGGACCATCCCTTATCATCTGCTACAGCCCATGTATCAACCATGGCATCAGAAAGGGTATGGGCCATTCCATCCAGGAAGAAAAGGAAGCCGTTCAGTGCGGTTACTGGTGCAACTACCGTTACAACCCACAGCTCAGAGAACAGGGTAAGAACCCATTCCATCTGGACAGCCGTCCGCCAAAGGGCAATTTCCGTGACTTCCTCCTCGGAGAAGTCCGCTTCTCTTCCCTGCAGAAACTCTTCCCGGAAGAGGCCGAAGCTCTCTTTGAAAAGACAGAACGGGATGCTATGGAACGCCGTCAGAATTATGTAAGACTTCAGAAATCCTTTGATATGGAAATCAAAGAACGTAAGGAAAAAGAAGCTGCTGAAAAGGCAGAAAAATAATCCATACCTGTCACGAAAAGGACTGTGAACCCACAGTCCTTTTTGATTGCACCAATTACAGCTCTGTCCCCGGACGAAGTACTCCAGAATGACGCGGAACCTGAGCCATGACCCATCCGGTACCAATCATTCTGAAAACTGAGCGGCAGAAGATTACGGGAAGGAAATGCCATACTCGGAATCTCTTCCCTTCCTGTAATCCTGTTTCCGAGCATGTTGCCAACACCCGCTGAACTTTCTCCCCTCTGCCTTCCGATTATCTGAAACTCCCCTCTTGCTCTTTTCCACTTCCTGCATATACAATAGTCTTAATACTATGTAGTCGGGCAAAAGGGGATGAATATATGAAGAATGTGAAATTTCTGGCCGCAGGATTACTGGGTCTGGCCTTTCTCTGCTGGCCCTGCCCGGGAATTCATGCCGCAGAAGGCCGGCATCTGGCACAGATGTCCCGTGATCCGGGTGGATTTGAGGAACTGATCTGGAATGAGACACTGCCATCGCTGCAGAAAAAATATGTGCTTGAATATCTGGGAAAGGAAGCGGCAGGACAGCATTACGCAGCCATCCTTCCCAATACAAAAAATGAACTGGGTATAAAAGGACCCATCGCCGCGGAACTTGTCTTTTACAGCCAAAAGCTGAAGGCTGTCATAATCTATATGTCCGGCTCCTTCTCTCACCGCTATGAAACGGTAAAAGACCTTTACGGAGCACCAGCTATTAAGGGAGATGCCTATGCCTACTGGGAAGGACCGCAGTCCTATATTTCCCTGAGCCAGGAAGCCCCCTATATCACACTCCGGCTTACCTCCAGAAAAATGGAATAGGCTGGTATTGAAAAACAGATTCCAGCCTGTTTTACGCCAATCAAAAAGCTTTGAACAACGAATAACGTATTCAAAGCTTTTTAATTTATCTGTTTTTCTGTTCATTCCAGCAGCAGGTATTTAACCCAATGGAATCACTGCAGAATCTGGAGCCTCTGTCCGGATTATACTGTCTGGTTGCACCAAGAACATACCGGAACCCCATATAAAGCAGCGGAATGTTGCAGTACACAATAATGATATTTCCCAGATCCGAAAAGGCCCAGAGATTACTCAGATCATATCCGGCAATATTGCAGAAAATACCAAAGGCGGCAACAAATACACCAAGCAGACGGATACTGTGAATCAGTGCCGGAGTGGAAGAAATACGGTTAGCCGCAATTTCTGAGAATGTAATCATCCCCACCATGGTCGTATAGGCAAAAAGGCAGAAGCACAGCGATACCAGGAACATAGCCACCGTATCCAGCGCCCCTGGCGCCATGGCATGAATGGAAAGCATGAACTTAGGATATGTCCCTGCCGCTTCCCAGCCAGCGGGATTGGCCGACCACTGCTGTGCCATAATGACTACAAATCCTGTCATGGTACAGATGATATGGGTATCCAGAAATACGCCCAGAGCTCCTACCAGTCCCTGTTCACAGGGATTTCTGGCGTCCGCAGCCGCAGCCGCCATGGTTATGGTACCCTGTCCAGCTTCATTGGACATAAGTCCACGCTTAACCCCCTGAACCAGAGCCACACCAAAGGCCCCGCCAAATACAGCTTCCGGCTTAAAGGCCCCGGCAAACACCGCTTCAAAGAAATATGGTACACGGTGCAGATTGGTGACGATGAGGAAAAGTACCGTACCTACATACACAACCGCCATAACCGGCACCATGGCATCAGTCGCCCGGGTTACCCGCTTAATGCCCCCAAAGGCAATCAGCGCGGCCAGCCCTACCACCAGTATGGACACTACATAATAAAAGGAAGACTGTACCGGTATGGATGTTCCTGTGACCACTTCCGCCATAGCTCCGATGGATGTGACTACATTAAATCCCTGGGCAGGAAGGCAGAACATGGCATAGAGAATATATACACAGGACAGCGCCACGCCTATCCAGGCTCTGTCCCCCAGGAGTTTGCGCGCGTAGAAGGGAAGTCCTCCCACAAATTCATCCCCGCGCTTCTCCTTAAACAGCTGAGCCAGAACACTTTCCGTATAGGCGGTAGCCATACCGAAGAAGGCCGAAATCCACATCCAGAACAGTGCCCCCGGACCACCAGCCGCAATAGCCCCGGTAACCCCGATAATATTGCCCGGCCCTACACGCATGGCCGAACTCAGAAAGAAGGCCGCCAGAGGGGAAATCCCTGAATCGGACCGGTGCCTGTGCACCAGAAGCCGGATTCCCTTCTTAAAATACCGTACCTGAATAAATCCAAGCCGGAATGTGAAATAAAGCCCGGAACCGACCAGCACAATGATGGCCAGTGAGAAATTTCCCAGAATCGGTATCTGCTGATACCAGGTAAAATTCTTTGGGAAATCCCAGAAAAAATCGGATACCGGTGTAATGAAAGAAAGCACCGCGTTGACGGCGGCAAACAGGCTTTCCATAAAAAACCTCCTGAAAAAATAATAGGGCAAAGCACAATATATGTGCCTTACCCCATCAATAATCTGCTTCCCTGCAGACTTTATCCTGATACTTACTGTCTGACACCCACTTCATCCATTGCTGCTTTGAGCTTGCCAGCCAGGCCCTGCATCTTCTTCTTGGAAACAGAGCATACAGCAAGACGGATTCCCTTTTTCAGCGGAACCATGAAAATATTATCTTCCTGCAGCTTATCGCATACAGCCTGTGCCCCTTCCATAGGAATGGTAATAAAGAATCCGGAAATATATGGCACATACTTGATTCCCAGTTCATCCGCTTCCTTCATGAAAATATTGGCTCTCTGCTGAATCATTTCAAAATAGAATTTACGTTCTTCATCCAGTTTTTCAATCTTAGCCGGATCTCTGCAGATAGCAATCATAGCCTGCTGCGGAGCAGAGTTGCAGTTAGACCAGGTAGCACGGCTGGAATACTGATTGATATCCACAAATTCCTTAGCTACCCCTTCATCAGATGTAATACCAATCATGGCACCCATGCGCTGGCCATACAGGGTAAAGCCCTTGCTCAGTGTATAGGCAACAATGACAAGAATATTCTTTGGCAGATTGCCAAAAACCTTGAAGAACTTTCTGCATTCCTTCTTTTCCCCACTGTAGTCAAGATAAGCCACATCCGGAACAAGGATTACATTCTTATCTGTATTTTCCACTGCTGCTCTGATGGCATCAACCGCTGCCTGCCATTCAGCTACGGTCATGCAGTACCCAGTCGGGTTATTAGCAATACCGTTGAGAAGGATAACCGTATTCTTCTGCTTAGATACCAGGTCATTAAGCTGAATACGGAAATCATCCAGATCAAAATGGCCTTCCTTGTTAATAATGGAGAATGTACGAATCTTACGGTTATTATCCTTGATTACACTGTCATAAGCACCCCAGTGCCAGTCGGTGATAAGGATTTCATCCCCAATTTCACTGTAATTATGTACTGCATGGTGAAGAACACCTGTGCCGCCAGGAGTGGAGCATGCGCGGATATATCCGGCAGGGCGGGATTCACCAAAACACTGATCAATGCAGTCATCCAGATATTCAGCATATCCCTGGATCGGTGCATAAGAAGAATACTGGCGTGGAGTCAGCTTTTTATATTCTTCCTGTACAACATCCAAAACCACCAGATTGCCATCTTCATCCAGAATGGAACCTACGGTGGCGTTAATGACTTTATCATTTCCCAGCCTATCTGCCAGCGCTACCGCCTTGTTATTCGCTGCAAAAATATTATCCTGTGCAAACTTTCCTTTAGCCTGCTTTGCTGCAATACTATACATAAAAAACCTCCCATGTGACATGAGCCCTGGATTACGGTCTCCTTACATTTATTACGATTACATTGTATCATTACGTCTACCATTGTTCAATACTAAATTGCATCATCTTTACATTTTATGCACACTTCTTTATTAATAAATGTACATTTATTAATCTCGCAATAAAAACACTCAGAGAATTGCCTGAACTCTCCTCTGGGCTCCCCCGGAGGCAACAGAGCTTCTGTACAACAATCCTATTTCATTGAAAACTGCTGCGCAAAGCATTCCTTCAGAGCGTATAATGGTGATTTTTTCTTAAACTTCCACGCTGTTGAACAACAAAAAAGCCCTTTCCTGATTTTTATCAGAAAAAGAGCTCTTCGCCAGGCTGCACTTGCAATAACTTCAGCCATTACACAACATAGCTGTGTTATTTCAACATATCCAGTTCTGTTTCCAGAGGAATACCTTTATACTTATCTTCATTTCCTGCATTCCGGGCAATAACCGCTGCCACCATATCCATAGCCTGCTTTACAGAATCCTTAAGCGGCATACCATGGAGCATATGCCCTAGTACCAGAGATGAGAAAATATCTCCGGTCCCTGGAAAACGGACAGGAATCTTGTGAAATGGAATCATAAACCAGGAATCTGTCTTATGTTCATATCCGCAAACCACATCCTGACCTTCTACTACAGCACTGGTGATAATTATGGATTTACTTCCAGCCTGTCTGAGCTTTTCAATCAATTCCACCATAGATTTTCTATCTATACCTTCTGCCTTATACTCCACACCGGCCAGCAAACAGGCTTCTGTATAATTAGGTACTATGACATCTGCACAGGCAGTCAGGTGCTTCATATGCATCAATGCACTCTCTGTCACCCCATTATAGAGTTTCCCGCCATCTCCCATGATGGGGTCGGTAAAAATAAGGGTTCCCTGCTTTTTCTGTTCCTCACAGTAATGGGCAATCAGCTGAGCCTGCTCTTCAGATACAATAAACCCCGTGGCAATGGCATCATACTGGAACCCCGGATTTTTCCACACTTTCAATGTGTTTTTTATATACTCTGTGGTTTCCATAATTTCAAACTGACCATAATCCAGTGTATTCGATACCAGCGCCGTAGGCAGTGTATACAGAATATGCCCCATATGAGCCAGTACCGGCATCATAGCCGCCAGAGCTACCTTACCATAGCCAGGAAGATCGTTAATCAGTAAAATCTGTTTGCTTTCCATAATATATTCCACCTCAGTCAGACAACCTGTTATCTCTATTCCTTACTTCATCCCTGTGGAATGTGTTTCATCATCTATAATTTCGCCACTTTCCACATGCGGCATAACAAAATATTTAAGTGCATAGTCCCATAGCACAGAAGATCCTTCTGCCGTATGCTCATTTCTCTTCATAATCTGTGACAATCTCACCTTATGCTCCTTCCATGCTCTGCCATCCGTAGCTGCATTGAGCATCATTGGCTGAATTCTGTCCATAGTTCGGGCAAACTGCGCTTCCGGGGATTTTCCTTCTTCAAATTCCTTCCACAGATTCATGAAATAAATTCCCTGCTCCTCGGGAAGCATACCATATAATTTTTCTGCTGCTGCGTATTCCCTTTGGTGTATCTCTTCTGCATCCACCCCTGCATAGGCATAGGTATCCCCAGCATAGATTTCTACCAGATCATGAATAAGCAGCATAGTCATGGTTTTCAGCTTATCAATTGGATGTTCCGCATATTCGGAGAGAATCATACACATAACAGCCATATGCCAGGCATGCTCTGCATCATTCTCCATACGCGATGCATCGGATACATAGGTCTGCCGAAATATATTCTTTTCTTTATCTATCGCTAATATAAATTCAAGCTGTTTGTCCAATCTATCTTTTTCCATTCTCTTTCCCCTTATTCTACATGCATCTTTATAACCAGTATATATTCTCTTCCATTATGAGGAAATAAGTCACTGCAATCAATTTCTTCAAGGAATTCTATTTCTTCCCGCATTTTCAACATTTCCACATAAGATGCAGATGGATAGTAAAAGAAAAGAAGCATGTTCCTTGGGTATCTTTTACAGGATTCCCTGAGATTATCCAGCACCTGACACAAAATATCTGTGCAAAATGGATTAAAGAAAAAAGCACGGTCGACTGCAGGAGTAACTAAAAAATCCACAGCATCTCCCAGAATAAATTCCGTTCGATTTCCTGAAGAGGCCTGCTTTCGGTTCTGCAATGCCCGTTCATACAGGCGGGGATTGTATTCAATACCTATAGCATGGCATTTGGTATGAAAAGCTACAAAGAAATCCACGCGTCCTTTTCCACAGCCATAATCCACCAATGTATTGTTCTTCCCTATATACCCGCGTTCACACAAACGGGCAAGTACCGGATAATCTGTCGGCTCATAAGGATACCGGGTGAAATCAGATATACTGTCATCCCTGCCAGTAGTCTTAATATGCAGTATTCTGTCCCAGACCTGATTTATATCATCCATATTGACCTCTTCCGCCATATCGGCTCACAATCTTCCGGAACTGCCGGCTGTTATTTCTTTCTGCTGCCGGATGATGGATGTTCTCCTAAAAACTGATAAACTTTCTGTTCATATTCCCCTGCATCTGTCTGATAAGCCATGGCATGGCTGGCTCCTCTGGCAAAATAAATCTCCTTCTTCTGGCTGGTGCAGGCCGCATACAGCGCCCTGGCCTCCTCCGGCGGAACCAGAGTATCATCCGCCCCATGAATAAACAATACAGGTGATGTCATATGCTTCACTGCAACTCCAGGATCATAATAGTCCAGCACATGGCCTGTATGAAACCAGGTCGCAGCTTCTACAAATGGTGTAATTATCTTTACCCCTTTTATAAGCGGGCTTTCGGAACGGATAGACTCCAGCTTCCCCGTGGCCATGCTCATAATGTTTCCATATGAACTGTCAGCTACATAGAATGCAATCGTATGTCCTCCATCCGTCTGGGCATACAGAAGTTCCATCGCTGCCCCTAAGGAAACGCCATGCATTCCAATCTTCACCTGGGCATCCTTCGTACGGAGCCATGTTACCCACGCATTAATGTCCCCGATTTCATTCGTTCCCCAGGTGGTACCCCTGCCGCCGCTTTCTCCAAAGCCACGATGATCCACAAGCAGCACATTGTATCCCAGTTTCCGGTACATAGGAACATACGTAAGCGACATTCCCCGATTATGATAGATTCCATGAAAAATAATCACCGTCTTATGCAAATCTCTGGCTGCCGGTACATAAGTACCTGCCAGACGCGTACCATCCGGAGCCGTTATAAATACCTCTTTCCACCTGTATTTACTTTCTGCCGCTTTTATCACCGACATATCCCTGGAATCATCGTTAACACCAAGAACCACGTCCCATGGAGCCGTCATAAATTCCGTATATATAAGATTCCCCACATAAAGCCCGCCAGCCAATCCTACAATCAGAACAGCCAGGGCCATGGCCTTAACAAATTTTCTCATCCTTTTATTCCCCCCCATATATGCTATTTCTAAATTGTATACCATAGAATGCTGCAAGCAAAGCCTGCAGCATTCAGGCGGTGAGACTTCAGCCATCAGACCCTGGTAAACAATGATGTTTTACTTCCTCATACGACAAGAAAAGCAGAAAGAATCGCAAATAATTCTTTCTGCTTCTTATTTGGCAGGATATTCAGTTCTGCACCTTCTCTGAAATTGCATTGGAATGTTTAGGATGTTGAAAAACCGAGCTGTTCCATAAACAGAAATGCCTTTATTTTAACTGCAGATAACAACGCTGCATCTTCAGATATTCTCCGTCTGAAACCGTGAGATATCTCTGTCCGCTGAAATTATCGATAGCTTTTACCGCATGTATATCCTGACTGCTATCCTTGTACACTGCATAAAATCCGGATGAGTCTTCATCGGCAATAATCTTATATTCCCCTGCCGGAAAATCAGTTCCCACCTTATACATACCTTCCGGAACTATATTCTTATCGAATGACGGTTTTGGTGCTTCCGCTGCCGGATACATAACCGCATCTTTGAAAGTAAAATAGGTACCTTCCGGAAGTGTTATGATACTTCGGTTACTATAATTATCATTTCTGATTATACTTTGAAATTCTCCCGTGCTGTCTTTTGCAATCTGCCAGTATTCCAGGCCATCATCGTCCGCCACCAGCACATATTCTCCGGCCGGAATATCGGCTCCTACCTTATACATTCCTGCCTCAATGCCTTCCGGTTCTTCCTGTTCCTGCATATCCGTATAACCGCTCCCTTCTCCTGCAGAGTGCGTATCTCCACATCCCGTCCAGAATCCAGTCAGCCCCAGTAAAATAAGTCCTGCCGCTATTGTTCTTTTCATATATGTCTCCTCACTTGTCCCGTCATACTGTTATCTTCCATGCGAATTAATCTTTTCGCATAAAATAGAGCGTATTCAGATCCGGATCATTTCGAATCAGCTCTTTAGCATTGTCCTTATTGAACGACAACCGGTAATAACCCGTAATTACCGACTCCAGTGCCTTCATATTGGTAATATTCTTTTCTCTGGCCAGCCATCGGTAAAAATCCACCATATATATCTGTTTATTTCCCCGGTACATCAGTCTTGTGGATGCGAGACGGATATAAGAAAAATGTGCGTCATCCAACGTCAGCAGAGAAGAAGCAAACCAGCTGCCCATCCGCTTATCCTCATGGGGACTCCATACCCCATCTTCCTGCAGGGATTCCATGGTGAAAAATGTGCCTTCCGGAATGCGGCTGATTATTCTTTCTGTAAAATCTTCAATCTGCTTTTCCCCTATCCCATGCCTTTCCATATAATCCCTGCGAACAAAAAGCCATGGCTCGGATTCAACTATCTCACCTGCCTGTTTTAAATCCGTTAACACCTGATAAAAGGTAGGAAGATAAAGATACCTGTCTTTCTTATCCCGGAAATCTACAATGTCAGTCTCGGTAAGAATATGCTGGAAATACTGACTTGCCGAAGCATAGGTATTTCTTACCACATAATTGGTGTATACCATAAATCCGATTTCTTTCAGTGTATGAGAATTGAGCGATTCCATATTCTCTCCAGGGAAGGAGGTCTTAAATATATTCCTGCTTTCTGAAAACAGATAGAAGTCATTATTCAGAATCTGTTTCAGTTTTTCCTGTACCTGTGGATTCATACGTACCCATTCCACGCTGTAGATGCCATTATGAAAATATTTATAAAAACTCCCCAGATAATTGGCTGCCTCAGTGCCTGAACGTACTCCATATTCCTCTTCATAGGCCTGACAGAGTTCTTCCACTGGCACAGTTCCTTTATTCATCAATATTTGCATTACCTGCCGGTCCCGATCAGGCATACCGACAACAATGGTAGGCATACGGGTGAAAGTCACCTTGTGATGACTGTCCAGACCTTCATTCAGACGATACTTCCCCCATAATTTTTTAAGCAGGTTATGGAGTTCATATTCATCCCGTATATCATATGTCTTCATAAGTTCAGGATAATCTCTGAACAGTTTCAGGGCAGAAAAATCAATATCGCACAGATTCCCCGAATGTAATGTTTCCAGGAGTTCATCAAAATCTCTGCCATTCATGTCATAATACCGCAAGGTTTTATTACGGTTCCATAAAACATAATCATAATTCGCAATCCGGGTTCTTGGACCATTTTCATTTTTCAGCATCAGATCTGGATTCTGTTCCAGTCCCCATCGGCTTAAAAAACTCTGATATCGATTTACCAGTTCCCCGAACGGAGTCTGCTCCTGGCAGCATTGCCGTATTACATAGCGCAGAAGATGTACCCTGTTTTTTCTTACATGTACTTCCCCTATGGTCAGATAATCTTTATATACAGCCGTTTTGGCTTTTTCACGTACCTCTTCCGGAACCTGTTCATCGGATAGGATTTCCGCTATATCCTTTACCTCTTCATTGCGATGCATCTTATATCTTGCATCAAGATAATTGACGGTGGCATCACTTTCACTAAATGCCTTTTTGAAGTCTCCCGGTGATTCAAACTCATAGTTCTCCCAGATATATCGATACTTATCTTCATCCAGCAGAGGTGCCCTGTCTATATTCTTTTGCCATATCTGCCGGGCTCTTTCCCTGCTGACACCATATTTACTCCCAACTTCAGCCAGTGTCATCCCATGCAGCCGGTCCAGCATCATCTTCCTGGCTGTGCCATCCTGCAACGACGCGACAAAATCTACAACGGAAGGCAGACATCTTTTAATTATTCCTTCTTCCATACGGATTTTTCCTTCCGATTCCAGCTGCGCCAGATATTGGCTGAACATATCATCCGTAATCATAGCCGGCATCTGTTTTCTTATCCATTGCACAGGGGCCTGTCCATTATATTTATCCAGGCCGGAAAGGAACCATTCGTTCAACTGTTGCTGCATGCATTCCATGGCAGGAATTCTTTCCAGAACAGGTTTATCACTATCCTGCATGCAGGCTAAAAGTACGATACGACGCAATTCAGAACCATTCATATCCATTTTGTCACTTATCGCCTGGATAACTGACTGTTCCTGGCCGCACCGTTCTGCCATTTCGCGGGCTTCTTCCGTAACACTTCTCTTCAATATATCAACCGTCATCAGCAATTGCTCAATAGATGTTCTCCCACACACTGGCATATGCGTCAATAAATCTTTTGGCGTACTGATAAGCTTTCCTATCGTATCTATTTTGCGGTAAGAAAGAGCCCGCATTACCCATATATTAAGTGTATCCTTCAGAATAGTTATCGGGGTGTTATCTCTAAATGGTGCAATAGTCCCATCTTCTTTTGCCATAATGAAAATTGTTTTGTCCTGATCTAAAGGAATTCTTATTAATTTGTCTTCTTCCAGATAAACACCCTGTCCATCCCAGTGCAGATTATTTAATTTCTGTTTTAATTTTCTGTATAAACCTTTAGTACAAAATTTTTCCCATTCGGATACCCGCAGGGAAAGTAAATCACCAATACTATCAATCCCTTTTCCAGATAATTGCGAAACCTGTGCATCCGTAAGATTCAGCATTTTCAAGTCCGAATCATCAGTAAGATATAACATAAACAACCCCTTCAAAAATCTGACATGAATTTTTATTTATAAACAGTTTATTTTATTATACCTTAAAGTTGATTTATACAGAACCTCGTCAGCATAATTACATAATTCCATGTATGCAGCAGTTATGTGTATACTTTCAACTCTGATACAATCGTTTTATGCGTAAAAAAAACGGACACAGTGAAGTGATATAATGAATTAAGTAATCATTCGTTTAGTTGTATAAATTTATTTTTATCGACACAGTGAGGCGCATCTTATGAAAAAAATTCTGATCATCCTGCTTGCTATCCTATGCATTCCTATTTCAAGCTATGCCATGTCTTTGTCCACGCTGCAGAATAACTCAAGCCGGTATCTGAGAATTGATGATAATTATGAAACAGCGACATATCTGGACACATACTCAGTTAAATCTATCCGTTATGCACCACCATATTATACGCTAAGCGCCACAATTTATTTAGTTCGTTATACGCATAATGATATTCTTGTTAATTCATCTATTTATAATTATGACTATAACTACAGTTCCAAAACTATAATAACTAAAGTCATTGCTGATATGAAATTGAATGATGAGCCATTGGATTATAGCAAGATTGCAACCAGAGCAGAAAATCTTTTGAGTGAAAATTCGGGGATTGAAGTCAATGCCACATTTCTTTCTGCCTGGAAATTAAATGGTAAGCTTATTACGAATTCCTCATTAGGGTCCTCGTACAGTGATAAAGTAAATTATGGCACATTCGGTTACCTAAGAGCACAAGCCGTTTTCAAAACCTGCTACAAACAGGACTTTTAACGATGTATGAACTAATTATTTTTCCCCCTAACGAGCATCTTTATGAAGAAAATTCTGCTTATACTGCTGGCTATTTTATGCATTCCTATCTCTGGTTTTGTCATGTCTCTGTCTATACTGGAAAATAATCCAAACAGATATATTGAAATTTCTGAACTTCAAGGCATGACTGTATGTCTAGACTCTGATTCCATCCAGTCCCTGGTCTATAATCCCCCCTATTACCGCATGAAGATAACAGCATATAATGTAATCAATAATTTAAAAATGATTTATGCAATTTCATGGGTTTTCGATTATGACTATTATTACAGTGCCAAATCAACCAGCGATCGTATCCTTGCAGAAATGAGCGAGAATAATGAACCTATGACTAAGGATATGTTCAGTGAAAAATTAGAGCACAATCTCCGTGAACAGACCGGAATTGAAATGACTATGGATCCATTAGCTGTGTGGACAACCAAAGGTCAATTAATATCTAACAACAAAAAGTACATCAAAAATGCTATTAATGATTTTTTTATCATTAACGGAATGGAGAATATATATGATAGAAAGTTTCCGGTTGAATATGACACAGTTGGATTTTATGTGGCGCAAAAACTCTTTCACTCCTATTACACCCAATACTTTTAATAGTAATAATCATCCCTGTCATTATCAGAAAGCAGCAATTTAAGCCAAACAAAAAAGCAGGAAATGAAAACTTAATGTTCTCATTTCCTGCTTTTTTCATAGCTCATTTTTCTTAAGTCTGTAATTGTCATCTATTATTTTAAAATGTATAAAAGTTATGGAATAAAAATGTACAGATAATCTGGAAAAGTATTTACATTCTTGAATGTAATTTTTTGTACATGCTTAGCCAGCTAAAAGCAGGTATGATCGTTGAGTAGACGAGATTTGAGAAAATTAGCAGACATACCGAAAACAATAGACATCAGACGGTTTGACTAAAAGAACTCAAAACATTTGCATGCTTTCCATTTATCAGTTTTTGCATCCTTTCCTTCAAATGGGTACGTTTAACGTTGATCCAACATCTCATGGTTAGAAGTTAAACTCACCATTATCTAACACCTCTATGAATAATCGACTGGGGAGGATAGGAAGCAAATACAACTGTAAAAGTGCATGAATCGCCTACGCAAGAACAGAAATGCAAATACATTGGGATTCCCTCTAAGATTATCAAGCTACAGATAGCGCACATCGGCACGCTTCCCTATATTCCGACATAGAGGGTTCTACTTTCCACCAGCCACCGGCTGGTCCCCCTTTCTCTCCAGAACGGGAAACGTTTCGCAGGCTTCCTTTTGCCGGCTTCAATTCATTAATTTCTTAAAAAGGGAAGCCCGGTCTGCTCTAAAGCTTGACCATAGGCATTCTCAACACACCTATATCCATGCCGTATCCTAACATAGGTTATTATTCCCTATGGGTGTCAGCCGAAAGTACACGACACATATCATTTATATCATTTATATCATGTATGAGTACATAGTGCGGCCTGGGAGGAGCGACGACAAGGGTTTGTCGTTGCTGGACACAAATCTCTATAATTAGAAATTCGGAGAATTTTATATGAATGGCGGCCCGGGATTAAATTAAAAAAGCCCATCACATCTCTGTGATGAGCTTCCTTATTCAGCAATTCAACTGCCAGCCGCAATTTCAATATGGGAACCCCCTGGATTC
>ENA-UERM01000513-UERM01000513.1-human-gut-metagenome-genome-assembly--contig:-NODE-513-length-30747-cov-502.516303_pt1 | contig 30747 bp, 34 predicted proteins | sample MGYA00242983_ERZ507983 | MGnify/ENA primary metagenome ERZ507983 (study PRJEB26167, sample SAMN06115432) | human gut metagenome | host: Homo sapiens | place: China:Shanxi | collected 2015-04-29...
GGAGCTTCGCTGCTGATTATCCATTTTTCAGCACTTAGGATTTAACCTTATGCTATATATCTGATTTTTTCTGCTTTCGCCACATTCACGCTTAACTTTATTTCATGTTTACGTTGTAGTTCAAATATCTTTAGGGTTTTCCAGCAATTCAAACAGTATTGGATAGCTCTTTGTCTATCTCTACGTACATATTTCTATATACGCTGACTATTTTGTTCGCCTAACTCATGATTTAAATCACAAGTATGCGGCTCACAATAATCAAAAAGCATTTTGCCAAATAGTCTATAGATGGTATAATATAGCTATTGTTTTTAACTATTTATAATTTGTATATATAAGAAAGGATGGAAATGAATGGTTGAATCAGCATGGTCGCTATTGCCTCCGATAATTACCATAGTATTGGCTTTGGCGACAAAAGAAGTATACATGTCGTTGATTGTGGGTATCTTTGTAGGGGCTTTAATGTTCACAGGCTTTGATTTATTAGCTGCTATTGATACATTTTTTGCAATTATGTCCGATAAAGTTGGCGGAAATGTATATATTTTAGTATTTTTGGTCTTATTAGGTATTATTGTAGCAGCTATTGCTCGCTCTGGTGCTTCTCGTGCTTATGGTGAATGGGCAGCAAGTGCAATCAGAGGAAAACGCAGTTCCTTACTCGTTACTTCTATCTTAGGGGTAGTTATCTTTATCGATGACTATTTTAACTGTTTGACTGTAGGTACAGTTATGCGTCCTGTTACTGATAAATTTAATGTAACTCGTGCAAAACTCGCTTATATCATTGATGCTACAGCAGCACCAATTTGTATTATCGCTCCAGTATCTAGCTGGGCAGCAGCAGTTAGTTCTTCACTTCCAGAAGACAGTGCTATTGATGGTTTCTCCTTATTCTTGCAGACAATTCCTTTTAATATGTATGCATGGTTTACTATTATCTTTATGTTGTTCTTGATTTGGACAGGTAAAGATTTTGCTGCTATGAAAACTTTAGAGAAAAAAAGTGGTGGCAAATTAATCATTCCTGAAGAATATAAAGAAGAAAAAATGGAAGCAGTAGGTAATGGTAAAATCTTAGATTTATTATTACCACTTATCGTTTTAATCGGTGGTTGTATCTTCGGCATGCTTTATACTGGTGGTATTTTAGAAGGTGCTAGTGTATCTGATGCTTTTGCAAATTGTGAATCTGCCAGAGGTCTAGTAATTGGTTCCTTTATCGCTTTAGTATTCACATTTTTACTCTATGTACCACGTGGGGTGCTTCGCTTTGGTAAATTCTGTGAATGTTTTAACCAAGGTTTTAGAGCTATGACTCCAGCTATCTTTATCTTATGTCTTGCTTGGAGCTTATCTGGTGTTTGTGGTGAAGATTATTTAAATATCGGCGGTTATGTTGGCGGTATTGTATCCAATAATGCTACTGTAGGTATGTTCATGCCAGCTGTATTCTTCCTAGTAGCTATCGGTCTTGCTTTTGCTACTGGTACTTCTTGGGGTACATTCGGTATCTTGATTCCTATCGCTCTTGCTGTAGTGTCTACTGATCCTCATCTTTTAGTAGTTACAGTAGCAGCAGTATTAGCTGGTGCTGTAGGTGGTGACCATGTATCACCAATATCTGATACAACTATCTTAGCTTCTGCGGGGGCTCAATGTAGTCATATCGACCATGTAAGTACACAGGTTCCATATGTAATCGTAGTAGCTAGTTGTGCATTTGTAGGTTATTTAGTAGCTGGTATTGCTGGTAATGGTTGGATTGGTGTAGTATCTGGTTTTGTTTTATTAGTTATAGCTATGACTTATATTTATAAAGTTTTAATGAAAGATTAATAGAAAAAGGTTCTGATAAAATTTTATCAGAACCTTTTTTAAAATAAAGAATAATTTTAATACAAATAAGAATATTTAAGCTTATTTTAATATGAGATAGTAACAAATATTACATTGAAAATAATACAGTATGTTGTATAATATAGTCTGTGAGTTATAGAAAATAGCATTATTAATATAAGAATAAATTTAAAGAAAGGAGGTAATTTATGTTAAGAGAAAAGATTTATAAAATGGATTATTATTCAGAAAAAATATTGACATTATTATTATTATTATTTGAGTACATAGCTATTATAGTAGCAGAGAAAATATCATTAGTTATTCAAAATAATATACCATATACAACAGGTAAATTTTATATACCAGATATATATTTTTATTTAGTGATACCAGCTATTTATATATTTTTTATAGAACATACGAAGGTTAATGAACGATTTATTTTTTTTTGGGAAACTATGCAAAGAACTTTTTATGCTGTATTATATAGTGAGATTTTTTGTATAATAGCACTGTATGTATTTAAAAGTAGCAATTATTTGTCACGTTCATATATAGTAATATTTTTTATGATATCATTTTTGAGTTTATATTTATTTAGACAATTATTAGTAAAGACATGTAATAGATTAAACATATTAAAAACACCTGTAATTTTTGTGGGAAATGGAAAAGCAACAAAAGATATTATATATTTTACAAATCACAATAATTGTTTTGGTATAAAAGTTGCTGATATTATTGAAGAAATAGAAGATATAAATCAATTAAGAAAAAATATCATTAGTAAAATAGAACAATTAAAAGTAAAGACGATTATTATAGCTATACCTAATTTAGAAAAAGATAAGTTATTAGATTTGGTAGAAGATATACAGCCATTAGTAAGAAACTTAATGTTTGTACCAAATACAGTAGGTATTCCTGTGATTAATTTAGAAGTAAAAAAAATATATGAATCAAATATGCTTTTATTAAGTATACGTAATAATTTGGCAAAGAAAACAAATCGTAGAATAAAGCGTATATTTGATATTGTGTTTTCATTATTAACAATGGTAATAATTATACCAGTAAGTATTATAGTTATGATATTAATAATGATAGAATCACCAGGGGCTGCACCTATTTTTAAACACTATCGAGTTGGTAGAGGTGGAATATTATTTCCTTGCTATAAATTTCGTTCAATGGTTCCAAATGCAAAAGACAAACTACAAGAGTATTTAAAAAATAATCCTGAAGCTAAAATTGAATGGGATAAGTATTTCAAATTAAAAAATGATCCACGTATTACTAAAATAGGTAAAATTATTCGTAAAACAAGTATAGATGAATTGCCTCAGTTTATAAATGTATTAAAAGGTGAAATGAGCTGGGTAGGACCAAGACCAATAATAAAGGATGAGATACATTATTATGGTAAATATATAAAAGATTATTATGCTGTATTACCAGGAATAACGGGAATGTGGCAAGTTAGTGGTAGATCTGAAATAGGATATAAAGATAGAGTATCTTTAGATGTATGGTATGTAAGAAATTGGAGTATTTGGATAGATATTACATTGGTATTAAAAACAATAAAAACTGTATTTTGCGGAAAAGGTGCATATTAAAGAAAGACTTTATAAAAATGAAAAATATACAAATAATTATTCCTATCTATAAACCAGATTATAAGTTTATAGAGTTATTAAAAAAAATAAAAAATCAAAGTATAAAAAATATACCAGTTTTGGTTATTGATTCAGGTTCGAATGAGGCATATAAAAAAGAAATAAAAGATATGAATTGTTTAGTAAAAAAAATAGATGTTAAAACATTTAATCATGGTGGTACTAGACAAATGGGAGCAGATATGTTTCCAGATAAAGATATATATATTTTTTTGACTCAAGATGCTATTTTAGCAAATGAAAAATCTATAGAAAATATTATTAAAGTATTTAATAACTATAAAATTGGTTGTGCTTATGGTAGGCAATTACCACATAAAAATGCAAGTTTATTTTCTAGCTATGCTAGATTATTTAATTACAAAGATAAAAGTTATATTTATTCTATAGAAGATAAAAAAAAATATGGCATAAAGACAGTATTTAATTCTAATTCTTTCGCAGCATATAGAAGAAAAGCGTTAAATGAAGTAGGGGGATTTCCTATAAATACTATATTAAGTGAAGATATGTATGTAACAGCTAAAATGTTATTAAATAAATGGTCAGTAGCATATTGTTCAGATGCCATAGTATATCATTCACATAATTATACTATTTGGCAGGAGTTTAAACGTTATTTCGATATAGGAGTTTTTCATTCTAAAGAATCATGGATAAGAGATACTTTTGGTGAGACAGAAGGTGAAGGGAAAAAATATATTATTTCAGAATTTAAATATTTAATAGAAAAAAATAATATTATGTTAGTTTTTCCTATGATAATAAGAGATATCATGAAGTTTTTAGGATATCGTTTGGGATTAAATGAGTATTATATAAATATGTATATAAAAAAGAAAATAAGTATGAACAAAATATATTGGAAATAAATTTATAAATGGATTATAAAAATGAGTAATAAAATAACAGTTGTAATAGCTTTATATAAGCCGAATTTAAAATGGTTAGAAGAACAAATAAAATCTATAGATAATCAAAGAAATGTAAATCTAGAAATTATTATATGGAATGATGATCCATTAAATACGATAGATTATGTATTTTTACTCGATAAGTGGATAAAAAAAAATAAATATAAGTTATATCATAGTGTGAAAAACATGGGTTCAACAGCAGTTTTTGAGAAATTAACAAATTTAGTAGAAACAGAATATATAGCATATTGTGATCAAGATGATATATGGATGTTAGATAAAATAAAGATTTTATTAGATATAATGGAAAAAGAAAAAAAAGCATTAATTTGCTCAGATATGATGGTTATAAATAAGGAAAATAAAATAATTTCTGAAACAATAGGTAAAATAAGAAAACGACAAAGATTTCCTAGAAAAAATAATAATTACGTTAAAGATTTAATGATTAAGAATTTTGTTACAGGTTGTACAATAGTAGCAAAAACTGAATTTGCTAAAAAATGTGTGCCTTTTCCTAAAATTTTTATTCATGATTGGTGGTTAGGAATAAATGCTGCTATTGAAAATGAATTACTTATATTTAGGAAACCATTAATTTATTATAGAATTCATGAGAAAAATCAAACAGGTATATTGAAGGGGATAGAAAATAAGAAAGATTATTATGATAAACAAATAATTACTTTTATTAAGCGTATAAATTTATGTAGAAAGATGTTTAATAATATAAATATAGATTATTTTTATAGATTTGGTTTAGCAAGAAAAAATTGGTTTGAACAAAAAAGTTTGAAAAATTTTATAAAAATGATAAAGTTTTTTAATCTTGATAAAGAAAAAAATTTATTTGAAATTATTATAGGTATAATGCCAAATAAATTATTTGATAAAATTATATATTTTATAACTAGGAGATATACTAATGAATAAATATAAGATAGCGAAAGATATATTATTTACAAATATATTTTTATTAGTAATATTAGTTGGTTTTTATCTAATAGCAGGAAATGATTTATTTTATACAAATAAAGAGGAAGATAAATTAATAACACAAACAAGAATAGATATAAATACTAATGATGTTCTAGAACAAAGTATAAACTTAAAATTTAATACAATAGAAGATATAAAAATATTAGGATATGTAAAAAAGGAAGATAATAATTATTTAAATTTAAAGATAAAAAATGATAGTGGAGAAATAATTTTTAGTAAAGATATTGACATTAATAATTTTAAAGATGGTGTGCCATATAGTATAAAATTAGATAAACCAATATGTAATGAAAAAAGAATAAGATTAATATTTACAGGTAATAATATGGGTTTATATGCTAATGAATATTATGATAACGGTAGATTTAAATTAGATATAAGTAGTTTTAGTGATTATGATAATGTATTGACTTATAATGGTAATGAAAAAAAAGGAAATATATCTTATAAATTAACTGGAAAGAACTATCACTATTTAATGAATTATTATATAGTTTTTGCAGTGATTTTACAATTATTGTGGGGGGTATTATCTATATATTTTTTCTGGGGATATAAACATAATAAGAATATATTATTTATAGATATAATAAAAATTTTATTAAAATATAAATTTTTAATAGAACAAATGGTAAAAAGAGATTTTAAGAATAAATATAAAAGAAGTATTTTAGGTATTTTTTGGAGTTTATTAAATCCCTTATTTATGTTAGCGGTTCAATATGCTATTTTTTCAACATTATTTAAATCAGTAATTGACAAGTTTCCTATATATTTATTAATAGGTATAATTTGTTTTAATTTTGCAAGTGAAGCGATAGGTCGATGTTTAACCTCAATAGTAGATAATTCATATTTGTTATTTAAAGTATATATTCCTAAATATATCTTTCCATTGAGTTATATAATATCTTCATCTATAAATTTATTTTTATCATTTATTTTGTTATTTATATTTATATTATTTAATGATATAAATATAAATATAAAATTTCTTTTGTTACCTTATGGTATATTTTGCTTATTATTTTTTTGTTTAGGATTAGGTTTAATATTAGCCACTTTAATGGTCTTTTTTAGAGATATACAATTTTTATGGGGAATTATTAATATGTTATGGTTATATTTAACACCTATTTTTTATCCTGAAACAATTATACCAAGTGAATATATGGAATTATATAAATTAAATCCATTATATCCAATAATAACATTTTTTAGAAGTATTATTATAAATGGAGTATCGCCAGAACCTGCTATATATATACAATCATTTTTTACAGCAATGATATTTTTTGTAATAGGTATAGTTTTATTTAAATGGAAAGAAAAAGATTTTATATATTATTTATAAGAGGTTTGATGTATCAATGAATAATGATATAATGATATCAGTAAAGAATTTATCAGTAAAGTATAAAGTTTTTAATGATAAAATACGAACATTAAAAGAGTTTTTAATCGCTATATTTAAGGGAAAATTAAGTTATAAAACATTTATAGCATTAAAAAATATAAATTTTGATTTAAATAAAGGAGATATATTAGGCGTAATTGGACATAATGGTGCAGGTAAAAGTACATTATTAAAAGTTTTATCAGGAATAATAGTACCTAATGATGGAAAAATAAAGATAAAAGGAAATATTGTACCGTTATTAGAATTAGGTAGTGGATTTGATTTTGATTTATCTGGAAGAGAAAATATTTTTTTGAATGGAGCAATATTAGGATATAAAAAAGAGTTTTTAATAAACAAAGAAAAAGAGATAATAGAATTTTCGGAGTTAGGAGAGTTTATAGATATACCAATAAGGAATTATTCTTCAGGGATGATTGTAAGATTAGCTTTTTCTATTGCAACAATAGTGGAGCCAGAAATATTAATTGTAGATGAAATTTTATCTGTAGGAGATATTAATTTTCAGGAAAAAAGTAAAAAAAGAATGCTAGAAATGATGGGGGGAGGCACTACAGTTATTTTTGTTTCACATGATATAGAACAAATAAGAAGATTTTGTAATAAAATATTGTGGCTAGATCATGGAAAGATAAAACAATTTGGAGAAACTGAGAAAGTAATAAAAGATTATTTAATATATATGGATCAGTAAAATGAAGAAGATAGGTATATTTTTAATTACTAAAAATAGATATTTAGCTGTTAAAGAATATTTGTATAATATTTTAGATGAATGTAAAATAAACAATATAGATATAGTAATAGTAGATTCATCGGAAAATGATGATATCTTTGATTTAGTAAAAAATTTTAATGCATTGAATATTATATATTTAAGATATCTAGATAATGTAAAAGTATCAATAGATAAGAAAGTTATTTGGGTGGTAAAAAAATTTTTTAATGAGTATGAATATATGTGGTTTTCATCGGATGGTGTTATTCCAAATATAAAAAAATTAACACAAGAATTAGATGAAAATCTAGATTTGTTAGTTTATGATAATGAACATAAATATATTTGTGAATATATTTATGTACCTAATTTATTATTAAAAAAATATTGCTGGAGAATGACAATGTTGTCTTCATGCATAGTATCTAGTAAATTATTGAAAAATAGTTTGAAATTTTATAAGGAGAATAATAATTTAGGCTTTTGGTTACCAATGATATATTTTTATTATTATGCTATTAATAATAAATGTTTTGTTAAGTTTGTAGGAGATAAAAATCTTTGGGAAAAAAATAGATATATAAGGCCATCTTTTTGGTTAGTATCAGGAAATTTATTATGGCAGTGGGGTAAAATATGGGTAGAATCTATAGAGGCTTTACCTAAAATATACGAAAAAGAAAAACAAGAAACAATTTTATCACATGACAAAAATATGAAATTATTTTCAATTAAAAAATTGATTAGTGTGCAAGAATGGGGAAATATATCTTTAAAAAAAATAAAGAAATATAAAAATTATATAGCTAAAATAACAGATACCAATATATTTGTTTTTTATTTTGTAACTATTTTTTATAAATCATATTTTATAAAATGGATAAAAAATATATTAAAAAAGAGGTAGAAATATGAAAATAGTAATATTAGCTGGCGGATTTGGTAGCCGTATTAGTGAAGAGAGTCATTTAAAACCAAAACCTATGATTGAAATTGGAGGTATGCCTATTTTATGGCATATTATGAAAACTTATTCAACATATGGTTTTAATGAATTTATTATTTGTGCAGGATATAAACAGCATGTTATAAAAGAATATTTTGCTGATTATTATTTGCATATGAGTGATATTACTTTTGATTTTGCCAATAATAATGATATTATTATTCATAATAATGTAGCAGAACCATGGAAGGTAACAATTGTTGATACAGGATTAAATACACTTACAGGTGGACGTGTAAAACGTATTCAAAAATATATTGGTAATGAAGATTTTATGTTAACTTATGGTGATGCTGTAAGTGATGTAAATATTGAAGAATTAGTAGCTTTTCATAAAAAACAAGGGAAATTAGCTACTTTGACTGCTGTGCAACCAGGAGGACGTTTTGGGACATTAGATATTGATAATACAAATACTATTAAAAAATTTGCTGAAAAAACTAAAGAAGCTGGTGGCTGGATAAATGCAGGTTTTATGGTTTTGAGTCCGAAAGTTTTTGATTTAATTGAAGGTGATAAAACTATTTTTGAAAGATATCCATTAGAAAAACTTTCATCGGATAATCAATTATCTGCATATAAACATAAAGGTTTTTGGCAATGTATGGATACTTTAAAAGAAAAAATGTATTTAGAAGAGCTATGGGAAACAGGAAATGCTCCGTGGAAAGTGTGGGATAAATAAATGGATTTATTAAATTTCTATAAAAATAAAAGAGTATTTATTACTGGTCATACAGGATTTAAAGGTTCTTGGATGTGTAAAGTTTTAGAGTTAGCAGGTGCTAAAGTAACAGGATATTCTTTAAAACCACCTACAGAGCCTAATTTATTTGAGTTAGCAAAAATAGAAGAAGGTTTGGAAAAATCTATAATAGCAGATATTCAGGATTTAAAATCCTTAAAACAAGCAATGATTGAAGCTAAGCCAGAAATTGTTATTCATATGGCAGCACAACCATTAGTAAGAGAGTCTTATCAAGATCCTGTTTTTACGTATGGAACTAATGTAATGGGAACTGTTAATTTTTTAGAAGCAGTTCGTTGTTGTCCAACAGTAAGATCTGTAATAAATGTTACAACAGATAAAGTTTATAGAAATAATGAATGGGAATGGGGCTACCGAGAAATAGATGCTTTAGATGGTTTTGATCCTTATTCAAATAGTAAGTCTTGTTCAGAATTGGTAACTAGTTCATATAAAAAATCATTTTTTGCAGATAAAGATATAGCGATTTCTACTTGTAGAGCTGGTAATGTAATAGGTGGTGGAGACTTTGCTAAAGATAGAATAATACCAGATTGTGTACGTGCTATGGAAAAAAATGAAGAAATAATAGTACGAAATCCATACTCTACACGACCATATCAACATGTATTAGAGCCTGTTTGTACTTATTTATTATTAGCACAAAAACAATATGAAGATATTTCTTTTGCAGGAGAATATAATGTAGGACCAGATGACCAAGATTGTGTTAATACTGGAACTTTAGTAGATTTATTCTGTAAATATTGGGGAAATAATGCTAGGTGGAAAAATATTTGTGAAGTAAATGCTCCTCATGAAGCTAATTTTTTGAAATTAGATTGTTCTAAAATAAAGTCAAAATTAAAATGGCAACCTAGATGGCATATTGAACAAGTAATAGAAAAGACTGTAGAATGGAATAAATCTTATTTTGTTAATGAAAATATATCTATAATAATGGAAAAACAAATAAAGGAATATTTTTATGGATGAAAAAAATTTATCATTAATGATATTTAAAATCTTAGATGAATGTAAAAAGCCTGAAAAAGGGTTACCAGAAGATATATTTTTAATGACATCAGCTTTAATTCCAATTCCAAATGTAGATTTATTTATATTAAATGAAAAAAATGAAATTTTATTATCATGGAGAGATGATATTTTTTATGGATCAGGATGGTCTTTACCAGGAGGTTGTTTGAGATTTTATGAAACTTTAGAGGAAAGAATAGAAAAAACAGCTATAAAAGAATTAGGGACAAGTGTAAGAGTAGAAAAAAATCCTATTATGGTAGGTAATGCAATTAGAGGTAAAAATAAAAGTTTAATTTATGAAAATATTAGAGGACATAATGTTACTATTTTATATAGATGTTATTTACCACCAAATTTTGAGATTGAAAATAAAAGAGAATATAAAGAAAATGGATATCTTAAATGGCATAAAAGAATACCAATAGATATATTGCCTATTCATAATATTTATAATGAAATTTTTAAAAAATACAAATTGATAGGAGAATGATTATGGTTAGTTGGAAAAATGAAAAGGAAGCAAGAGAAGAAATTAAGAATTTAGTAAAACAGTATTATAATGATTTTAAAAAAAATAAAAAGACATTTTCGGAAGGTGATAGGATAACATATGCCTCTAGAGTGTTTGATGAAAAGGAAATGTGTGCGTTAACAGATGCTTGTTTAGATTTTTGGCTTACAACAGGTAGATTTTCAGATGAATTTGAAAAAAAATTTGCAGAATGGTTAGGAGTAAAGTATGCGAATTTAGTAAATAGTGGTTCATCCGCTAATTTAGTAGCTTTTATGGCACTTACAGCGCCAGAATTAAAGGAAAGACAAATAAAACCAGGTGATGAAATTATAACAGTAGCATGTGGTTTTCCAACAACTGTTACACCAGCTATACAATATGGAGCAATTCCAGTATTTTTAGATGTGACTATTCCTCAATATAATATTGATACTAGTATGTTAGAAAAAGCTTTATCTGAAAAAACGAAAGCAGTAATGATTGCACATACATTAGGAAATCCTTTTGATTTATCAGTTGTAAAAGATTTTTGTGATAAACATAATCTTTGGTTAGTTGAAGATAATTGTGATGCATTAGGAAGTAAATATATTATTGGAGAACAAGAATATTATACAGGAACAATAGGGGATATAGGTACATCTAGCTTTTATCCACCACATCATATGACTATGGGAGAAGGAGGTTGTGTATATACTAATAATCCGTTACTTAATAGATTAATAAAAAGTTATAGAGACTGGGGTAGAGATTGTATATGTCCATCAGGTCAAGATAATTATTGTAAACATCGTTTTGATGGACAATATGGATTATTACCAAAAGGATATGATCATAAATATGTATATAGTCATTTTGGCTATAATTTAAAAGTAACAGATATGCAGGCAGCTATTGGTTGTGAACAGCTAAAAAAATTCCCATCATTTATAGAAAAAAGAAGACATAATTGGAATAGATTATATAACTTATTAAAAGTAGCAAATGATAAAATTATTTTACCAGAGCCAGAAAAAAACAGCATACCTTCATGGTTTGGTTTCTTAATTTCTATAAGACCTGAAACAGGATTAAAAAGAAATGATGTAGTTGGATATATAGAAAAGCATAATATACAGACTAGATTATTATTTAGTGGTAACTTAATAAAACATCCATGTTTTGATCAGATTAGAGATACAAATAAATATCGTGTAGTTGGTAGCTTAAAAAATACTGATTTTATAATGGAAAATACATTTTGGGTAGGGGTTTATCCTGGTATGAATGATAATATGATTGATTATATGGCAAAAATTATTTTAGAATCAATTGGAGAATGAAAATGGAAAATATATTAGAATATAAATTAAAAAAGTTTGCTTTAGATATAAGAATTGGAATTGTTGATGCAATATCAGCTAAAGGTGGAGGGCATATTGGCGGAAGTTTAGATTTAGCAGAAACATTATCTGTTTTATACAATTGTTTTATGCATGTGGATCCTAATAAACCAGAAGATGAAGACAGAGATTATTTAATATGTTCTAAAGGTCATGCAGGTCCAGCTTTATATGCAACATTGGCATTAAAAAAATTTTTCCCTTATGAACGTTTGTATACCTTAAATCAAGAAAATAGTTTACTTCCAGGACATTGTGATAGATTGAAAGTACCTGGTGTTGATGCAACAACAGGTAGTTTAGGACAAGGATTATCTATTGCTTGTGGAATTGCATTAGGAAATAAATTAAAAAGGAATAATTTTAAGGTTTATTGTATAACAGGAGATGGTGAATCAGCAGAAGGACAAATATGGGAAGCTGCACAATTTGCAAATCATTATAAATTAGATAATTTAATTACATTTTTAGATTTTAATAAAATGCAAATTGATGGAAGTAATGATGAAGTAATGACACTAGGGGATCCTGTAAAAAAATATAAATCTTTTGGTTGGAATGTAATGAGAGTAAATGGACAGGATGTAATTTCTATTTATGATGCAATTAGAGAGGCTTTAAATGTAGATAATGGAAAACCAACAATGATAGTGTTAGATACTAAAAAAGGAGCAGGTATTCCAATAATAGAAAACTTAAAGAATAATCATTGTATAGGATTTCCTAAAGACATGGCAGATAAAGCGAAAAAATATTTAAATGAATGCAAGCAGTTATATGAAAAAGAGGTATAATTATGAATTTAATTTATGATGGACATTCTATAAAGAGAGAAATAAGTCAAGTTTTTTCAGAAACGATGAAAGCTTTATTTGAAAAAGATCCTAAAGTAATTTATTTGGATGCAGATTTAATGGGATCTTTAAAAACACAAGATTTATGGAAAGATTATCCAAATAATGTTTTTAATTGTGGGATACAAGAAGCTAATATGATTGGTGTATCAGCTGGGTTATATTTATCAGGATTTAAACCATATGTGCATACATTTGCACCATTTGCTACAAGACGAGTTTTTGATCAAATTTTTTTAAGTTTAGGATATGCGAATAAATCAGTACGTATTATAGGTTCAGATGCAGGAATAGCAGCAACTTACAATGGTGGAACACATATGTGTTTTGAAGATATAGCTATTATGAGAACTATTCCAGAGGCTTGTGTAATAGATGTAACAGATGCTAGAATGTTTGAATATTTATTGTCAATTACAAAAGATAGAGAAGGAGTAACATATTTCAGGACATCTAGAAGAGGTTTATTAGATATTTATGATGAAAAAGAAATATTTAATATTGGAAAAGGTAAAATTTTAAAAGATGGAAATGATGTAACTATTATTGCTTGCGGAATGATGGTATCAACAAGCTTAGAGGCTGCTAAAATATTAGAAGAAAAAGGAATTAGTACTAGAGTAGTGGATATTGTAACAATAAAACCTTTAGATTATGAATTATTAGAAGAATGTGCGATAAAAACAAAAGCAATTGTTACAGTAGAAAATCATAATATATTAGGAGGACTCGGTAGTTCAATTTGTGAGTATCTATCTGAAAAACAGCCAATACCAATAGGTAGAGTTGGAATTTGCGATAAATATGGACAAGTAGGTTCTGAAAAATTTTTAAGAAATAAATATGGATTAGATGTAAAAGATATTGTAAATAAAGTTTTAAAGATAGTAGATTCAAAGGAATAAAATATTAGGGCACTAAAACTTTTAGTGCCCTATAAATAGGAGTTAAAAATGAGTAATTTATTGTTAGATTGTACCTTAAGAGATGGCGGTTATATAAATAATTGGGATTTTGGTGAAAATGCAATATTAGATATAATTAATAAATTAGAAAACAGTAATGTTGATATAATTGAAATAGGATTTTTAAAAAAAGAAGAATATAAGTCTAATAGAACTGTTTATAATAAGATGCAGCAAATTAGTAAGCAGATAAATCCTAAAAAGAAAAATCATTTATATGCAGCAATGATAGAAGTAGTAAATCCAATACCTTTAGAAGACTTAGAGCCTTGTTCTGAAAAAACAGTAGATATTATTCGTGTTATAGTATGGAAAAGACTTTTAAAAGAAGGTTTTGAATATTGTAAGGGTATAGTAGAAAAAGGTTATAAATTATGTGTTCAGCCTGCCAGAGTAGATCAATATAGTTATGAAGAATATAGAGATATGATAAATTTATTTAATACCTTAAATCCATTAGCAATATATGTAGTTGATAGTTGGGGAACACAATATAGAGAAGATATTTTAGAATATGTAAAAATAGCAGATAAGTATTTAAGACCTGAAATATCGATAGGTTATCATGGTCATAATAATTTAATGCAAGCTTTTGGAATAGCAGATGCTTTCTTACATTATGATACACAAAGAAATAAGATTATAGATGCTAGTATTGCAGGTATTGGTAGAGGTGCAGGTAATTTAAATACAGAATTATGGGCTAAATATATAAATGAGAAACATGATAATATATATAATTTATTACCAATTGTAGAGATTTATGAAAAATATATAAAATCCTTACAAGAAAAATATATTTGGGGATATTCACAAAGTTATTTTTTAACTGCTAAATATGGTTGTAATCCTAATTATGGAAATTATTATACTGAAAAAGGTATAAGTCTTAGTAAAATAAATGAGATTCTTCAAAATTTAAGTGATGAAGATAAAATTATGTTTAGTAAAGAAAAAGCAAACAATTATTTATCTAAGGATTATTAAATATGAAAAATATAGGGATTTTTGATTGTACTTTATCAGAAGGTTTATATGAGAATAATTTTTTATTTGGAAGTAATGTTATATCAAGTATAATAAATGAATTATCAGATTCTGGTCTTGATATAGTAGAGATAGGTAGAGTTTCAGAAAAATTTAAAGGAGATGATTATACCTATATTACAAAAGAACATTTTATAAATAATATATTGAATAAAAATAGAATTTATTCTGTATATTTATCTGAAAGTGTTAAAGATATATCAATTATAAAATTGTATAAAAATATTGTAGATATTATAAGATATAGTGTTTATTGGGATAAAAATAAAAAAGATAAGTTTATAGAGAATATAAAATATATTGCTGATAATAAATATAAAGTTTTTTTGCAAATAGAAAATATAGAGGATATATCTAATGAGGAGTTACATTCTTTATTATCTGAGATAGATGAAAAAATATATATATTAGGAATAAATAGTAAGAATATATCTAAAGAACAATATAATATTTTATTTAATGTGTTAAAAGATGATATATTAATAGCATTAAATATGGATTTTTCAAAAGAATTTATAAAAAAATATTTTGAAGATAAAAGTAAAAAACATAATATATTAATTTATTCTAGTGTTATGGGAATAGGTTTTAATTATGGTACAGTTAAAACAGAATTATTAACAATATTTTTAAATAAATTATATAAAAGAAAATATAAGATAGAAAATATACTATTTATTGCTGATAAATATATTGAAATATTATATAATGAATATAGATATAGAGATACATTAAATAAAATATTATTGAGAAATAATAATAAAAATATCGAGTATAATAGGTATTATTCACAAGAATGTAAATTATCTTCTATAGAATTAAATGAAATAATAAATCTTTTGAAAAAGGATTATTCTAAAAAATATGCAAGTATAATCTTAAAATATTTTAGAAAAAAATTTTTTGGAAGTCGTTTAGCTATACTAATATCATTAGATAATATAGATATTAGTAAAATAGAAAATTATTTAGAGCGATTAGAAAAATATAATGTTGATATAAGTTATAAATTTTATACAAAAATTTTTAATGAAAATATAAAACAAATAGTGAATAAACATAATAAAAAATATAGAAGAAATTATGCTTATAAGAGTGGAGATGAAAGATTTTTATTAGAAAATTATTATATGAATTATAAATATATTTGGATTTGTGATGGTTGTTGGATCCCAAATATAAAAGAAATATATGTAGATTTATTATATTATACTAAAAAAAATTATGATTTTATTTTAGTAAATAATTTGGGTTTAGATTTTAATAAAAGTATTAAATATGAATGTGATAATAATTATTTTATTAAATCTAATTATTTTAGAATGTTTAATAATGGTATGATTATATATTCATATGAAAAAATAATGGATATATTGGACATAAAAAAAGAAAAAAAAGAAATGGATTTTAAGTTAATACGTAGTTTTATGTTATATTTAACTTATAATAAAAAAATAAAGGTTAATTATATAAATAATGGGCTTATATTTTATGATGAGTTTAATTTTTATAAGTTATTAAATCCTAATAACAAAGATTTTTTAATTTTATGGATTGATAATTGGATTAAGTTTATTGAAAAAATACCTTTTGAATATAAAAATTTAAAAAAAGATTTGTATAAAATAGATTTGATATATTATAAATTATTTTCAATAACAACATTTCTTGATGCTGTATATAATAATAATTTAAAACGAAAAAATATAAAATTATTAAAAAAACAAATGAATTTAATTACAAATTTTAATGTCATAAATTGTTATATTTTTTCATATTTGCCGAAGTTTTTAGCAGGGTTTTTGATAAAGAATAAAACATCTATAATAACAAGATTTTTTAAATATATATATTTATTATTTAGGGGAATTTATCAATCAATAAAAAATTATAATAAAAAATATGATGGAATATATTATGAAAAGTATATAGATTGTATAAAAGAAAAGAAAAATATAAAATCATATTTATTATATGGAGATGAAAATTATATAAAAAATCCATTAATAACAATTGTTATACCCACATATAAAAGAGGTCCATTAATATTAGAAACATTAAAAAGTATTTTTAGGCAAAAAGAAGTTGATTTTAAATGGAATATTTTAATTATAGATAATGAAGATTATGAGGGAATACCTAATAATACAGAAAAAATAGTAAAAAAATTAGATGATAAACGTATTTTATATTATAGAAATGAAAAGAATTTAGGACCAGGAGGAAATTATAATAGAGGAATAGAACTAGCTAATGGAGAGTATGTAGCTTTATTACATGATGATGATTTGATAATAAATACGTATTTACAACGTATAGGAAAAAGAATAAAAAGATATTCTAAAAAGAATAAAAAAATAGGATATATATCTATACCTCATCAATATTTTAAAAGTGGAAATTTGTTATCTGATAAGAATATTTTAGTAGAATTATATAAGATTGAAAAATCTATAAATAAGGAAATTGATAGGGAACGTTTATACAAAGTAAAGCAATCTGAATTAGCTATTACTGGAGGATGTGGAATATATTTACCATCTTGTGGCACTATAATGAATAGACAAGCTGTATTAGAATATGGTGGTTTTAATGATAATTTGGGCATTTGTGCAGATATGGTATTACCTTATCGATTAATGAAAGAATATGGTGTTTATAGAAATGATACAATATTAGGATTTTATAGATGGAATAATAATATATCAACGGCACCAGATACTAATTTTAAAGTAGAAAAGTTTTTATTTAATTTTAGAGAATATGTTTATAAGAAAAATATAATTTATTTTATATTTGGAGAATTATTTAGACATCAGCATTTTTATCAAGAAGTAAAAAATTTGATAATAGCTGGAAAGTGGGCAGGATATAATCAAAAATTAGAAGATTTTAATAAAATATTAATATACGAACCTAATAGATTAAAAAATAAAATGTTTTCTGCTTGTTTATTTATATATAAAATAATACAAAGAATAGATTCTTGTATAAATGGAAATAAAAAATATATTTTTTATTATAAAATATTTAGGAGGAAAAAATGAATAGAATTTTAAAAGATTTAAGAAAAAATGCCTTATATTTATCACATAAATGTCAAGATGGAAATTTACAGAGTGTATTTTCATGTTTAGATATTGTTTGGACATTATATGATAAAATTATGAATTGGAGTCCTCAAAAAGCACAGGATGAAGATAGAGATTATTTTATTATTAGTAAAGGACAAGCTACTTTAGCATTATATCCAGTATTAATTGAAAAAGGCATGTTTGATTTAGAAGAAGTAGCAAGTGAAATTGGCAATTTTAACTCAAGATATTGTATTCAAACAGATTTAACAAAATTTGAGGGAGGTATAGAAAATAATGCAGGTAGTCTAGGTCATGGTTTTCCTTTTGCAACAGGGATTGCATTAGCTAGTAAAATAAAAAAATCACCTACAAGAGTATATGCTCTAGCTGGTGATGGTGAATTTTGTGAAGGTACTATGTGGGAAGCTTGTATTTTAGCTAGTGCTAAAAAGTTAGATAATTTATGTGTAATTATAGATGACAATAATTCTGTAGGAACAATGGTTGATATGGGAGATATGTCAAGTAAGTTAAAAGCTTTTGGTTTTGATGTATTTGAAGTAGATGGTCATGATGTATTAGCCTTAGAGAGAGTATTTAATGAAAGCAAAGTATTAAATGGAAGACCAAAAGCAATTATAGCTAAAACTGTTAGAGGTTATGGTAGTCAAACTATGATGAATGAAGAAATATGGTTTCATAAATCTCCAAATGAAGAAGAATTAAAAATGTTATCTAAAGAGGTGGATAAGTTTTGAGAAGAATATTTTTAAATAGAGTAGCAGAAATGATAAAAAATGAACCAGATACAACATATTTTACAGTAGATATTGGTATGTGGGCAATAAGAGATGTTTTAAAAGATTACCCAGATAGATGTACAAATATTGGTATATATGAAGATGGAATGTTTTCTGTTGCTGCTGGGATGGCTAGAAAGGGTTTGATACCTACAATTTTTGGTATTCAACCATATTTGGTAGAAAGAACATTAGAACAAATAAAAATGGATTTTGCTTATCAAAAATTAGGTGTAAATGTTGTTGGAACAGGAGCAGCAGTAGATTACCCTAAATATGGATATTCACATTATTGTGCAGAGGATGTAGGTCTTTTAAAATTAATTCCAGGTGTAGAATTTATTGCACCAGGAACAGCAAAACAGTTTTTACAGCTATTTAATCAATCATATAGAAATGGACATCCTACATTTTTTAGAATAAGTGATCATCCAAATACTGATTATGATGTGGATGTAGAATTTGGTAAAGCTAATGTAATACAAGTTGGTTCTAAAGCAACTGTAATAGCAGTTTCGGTAATGTTGGATAAGGTTATGAAAGTATGTAAAGGAAAAGATGTTACAGTATTATATTATACTACTTTAGAACCATTTGATAAGAAAACTTTAGCTGAATATTGTAGGAATGGAAAAATATTAATTTGTGAACCAGAATATGAAGGTTCTTTATTACAAGATGTATATAGTGCTTTACCAGGAAAAGCATTAACTATTGAACAAGTGGCTTTTCCTCGTGAAATTTTTAGAAATTATGGAACTTATGATGAAAAGTTGCAATATTATGGTTTAAATGAAGAAAATATAGAAAAAAAATTAATAAATTTATGTAGGTGATATAAATGTGTAAATTAGAAGGAAAAGTAGCTATAATTACAGGAGGTACTTCTGGAATTGGTGCAGCTACTGTAGAATTATTTATAAAAGAAGGTGCAAAAGTTGTTTTTTGTGGAAGAAATATAGAGAAAGGTTGTTATATAGAGAAAAAGTTGAATGAAACATTTGGTAATGTATGTAAATATATAAAGTGTGATATGCATATAGAGAGTGAAATAAAAAATGTTGTAGAAAAAACTATTAAATATTTTGGAAAAATAGATGTATTAATTAATAATGCTGGAAAAGCTACTGCTTCAATGGATTTAGAGGAAATAAATATAGATAACTGGAAAGATACTTTTGATATAAATTTAAATAGTTATTGTTTAATGATTAAATATGCAAAGAAATATTTATTAGAAACTAAAGGCAATATAATAAATAATGCATCTAATTCAGGTCTAGAAAATTGTACATTAGGTAATTCTTATGAATATAGTATTTCGAAATCAAGTATTATAAAGTTAACAAAAATGTTAGCCAAAAATTATGCAAAATATGGAATAAGAGTAAATTGTATTTGTCCTGGTTTTATAAAGACTGACTTATTAAGAAGACCTCCTGAAGTATATGCTCCTAATATACCATTAGGGAGAGTAGGATATCCAGAGGAGGTGGCCAATTTAATATTATTTTTGAGTATAGAGGAGTCTAGTTATATTACAGGAGCTGTTATACCAATAGATGGTGGCAAATCTTTGAATTAATATATTAATTTAATGAGAGATAGATTGTATAATGAAGTGCGACATCTAAAAAAATAAAAAACTCATTATGAATTTTCGTGTAAAACAAAAATACCACACAAAATCTACACAAGAGGAAAATTCATAATGAGCTATCATTATTTTACCATATCTGAGCATATTCGTATAGAGATCCTTTCTATCTTAGGTTATTTTACTCGTTTTATTGCTAAATTTTTACATTGTCATCAGTCTACTATTGTTCGAGAACTGTTTCATAATAAAATTTAAAATAGATATGTCTCTACATCTGCTTATAATAAATATCTTAAACGTCATAAAAATTTTTTCCATTCTGGTGAATATAATGAATTTCTTTCTAAGTCTTATTTCTGAAAAATTACATAAAAACTAGTTTCCAGAACAGATTTCTAATACACTTTTAAATGGTAAGCTTTCTTTTAAAGCTATTTATAATTGGATTTATATTGGTAATTTAAAAGGTATTTTATTTAAGAAATTACGATATAAAGGAAAATGTAAAAAAAGGAAATTTGTGGTAAATTTTTAATAGGAAATAGTATTACAACTAGACCAAAAGATATAAAAAATAGAAAAACTTTTGGACACTGAGAGTTAGATATCATAGTATCTAGTAGAGGAAAATCTAAATTTTGTTTAGGAACATTTGTAGAAAGAAAAATAAGATTTTATTTAGCAATAAAAATAAAAGATAAAATAGCCTTATTAATACTAAAAGCAATAAAAATGTTAGTGAATATAACGTTTATGGTATACATCATGATATTAGAGAAAAAAGTAATGGTAATTTAACTATGGGAGCCTCTAAAGAAGGTCGAGATTCTCAAAATGATTATATAGTAGAAGTTGATAGAAAAACTGGAAATATTGTAGATAGTTGGGATTTAAAAGAAATTTTGTCTATGAGTGAATATGTAGCAGATCAACCATATACAGGAGGAACTTCTAATTGGTTGCATAATAATGCTATTTGGTATGATGAAAATAATAATGATTTTGTAATATCAGGTAGACATCAAAATGTAGTGGCTAAGTTTAATGCAAAAACAAAAGAATTAAAATGGGTGTTATCTGCTACAATTGGAAATAAAAATAAAGATTTTGAACAATATTTATTAAAACCAGTTGGAAATGATTTTGAATATCCTACAGCACAACATGCCGCCATGTTATTGCCAGATAATAGATTAATGTTATTTGATAATACTAATTTTGATATATTAGACGAAAATAGAACAGTAGATCAAAATAAGTTATATTCAAGAGCTGTAATTTACAATATAGATGAAAATAATAAAACTGTTAAGGAGGATTGGCAATATGGAAAAGAACGAGGAAAAGAATTATATAGTTCTTTTGTTAGTGATGTAGATTATTTAGGAGAAAATCATTATTTAATAGATTTTGGTGGTCAGTATAAAGATGATAATGGAACAGCATATGATCATATATATACTGATGCTAAAATAAAAAATGTGTCAAATAAAACAACAACTTTAATAGAAATATTAAACGATAAAGTTATTTTTGAAGCTATATTATATGGAAATTCTAATTCCAATAGTTATAAAGCTGAAAGAAAAGATATTTATCAAGGAATGTAACTAATTTATTAAAGTATGGAAATAATATATATTATTTCCATACTTTTGTTATATATTTATAGGTGAGTTTATGATAAAAAAAGGAATAATTTTAGCAGGTGGTTCGGGAACAAGACTTTATCCACTTACTAAAGTGATAAGTAAACAATTAATGCCAATTTATGATAAACCAATGATATATTATCCTTTATCTACATTGATGTTAGCAGGTATAAAAGATATATTAGTGATTACAACACCTAGAGATAGTGAAAGTTTTAAAAATTTATTAGGTGATGGTTCTCAATGGGATATCAAGATTTCTTATAAAGTACAACCTAGTCCAGATGGATTAGCTCAAGCTTTTATTATTGGTGAAGAATTTATTAATGGTGAAGGCTGTGCTCTTATTTTAGGAGATAATATTTTTTATGGTCATGATTTATCTAAATTGGTAAAAATTGCCACTCAAAAAGAGAATGGAGCTACAATATTTGCTTATTATGTAAAAGATCCTGAGCGTTATGGTATTGTAGAATTTGATAAAAATCGAAAAGCAATTAGTTTAGAAGAAAAACCAGAAAAACCAAAATCCAATTTTGCTGTAACTGGATTATATTTTTATGATAAAAATGTAGTAGAATATGCAAAATCTATAAAACCATCAACTCGTGGAGAATTAGAAATTACAGATTTAAATAAAATTTATTTAGAAAAAGGCAATTTAAATGTAGAAACATTAGGGCGAGGCTACGCATGGCTTGATACAGGAACTCATGAGTCATTATTGCAAGCAGCTTCTTTTGTAGAAACAGTACAAGATAGACAAGGTCTTAAGATTGCTTGTCCAGAAGAAATTGCATATAATTTAGGTTATATAAATAAAGAGCAATTAAAAGAATTAGCAAAACCACTTGCAAAAAATGAATATGGTCAATATCTTTTAGCCATAGCAGATGGAGGTATATCATGGAACTTGTAAAAACTAAATTAGATGGTGTATACATTGTAGAACCAAAGGTATATGGAGATAACCGTGGTTGGTTTATGGAAACATATTCAGAAAAAGCATTTAAAGATGCTGGAATAAATGTTACTTTTGTTCAAGATAATCATTCATATTCTGCTCAAAAAGGTGTATTACGTGGACTTCATTTTCAATTAAATCCAATGAGTCAAGCAAAACTTTTACGTGTACTTCGTGGAACTTTACTTGATGTTGTAGTAGATATTAGAAAAGGATCTCCTACATATGGTCAGTGGATTTCTGTAGAATTATCAGCAGACAATAAAAAAGAAATCTTTATGCCAAGAGGAATGGCACACGGATTTGTAACACTTACAGATGATGTAGAAGTTCATTATAAAGTAGATAATTTATATGCACCAAAATTAGAAAGTGGAATTATTTATAATGATCCAGATTTAAAAGTAGATTGGGGTACAGATAAAGTTATATTATCTGCAAAAGATACAATACTTCCAACATTTAAAGAATGTGTAGCAGATTTTAGATATGGAGAAGATAAATAATGAAAATATTAGTAACTGGTGGAGCAGGGTTTATTGGTAGTAATTTTGTTTATTATGAATTGGATAATTATCCAAATGATGAAGTAATTTGTTTAGATAAACTTACTTATGCTGGTAATTTAGAAACATTAGAAGTAGCAATGAAAAATCCTAAATTTAAATTTGTTAAAGGAGATATTGCTGATAGAGTTTTTGTTGATGAATTATTTGCAAGTGAAAAGCCTGATGTTGTAGTAAATTTTGCAGCAGAATCCCATGTGGATAGATCTATTGAAAATCCAGAAATCTTTTTACAGACGAATGTAATCGGTACAAGTGTATTGATGGATGCTTGTCGTAAATATGGTAATATCCGCTATCATCAAGTATCTACAGATGAAGTTTATGGAGATTTACCACTTGATAGACCAGATTTATTCTTTACAGAAACAACACCACTGCATACATCTAGTCCATATTCAGCTTCGAAAGCTTCAGCAGATTTATTGGTGCAAGCATATTATCGCACTTATAAATTACCTGTGACTATTTCTCGCTGTTCAAATAACTATGGACCATATCACTTCCCTGAAAAATTAATTCCACTCATGATAGCTAATGCTTTAAATGATAAAAAATTACCAGTGTATGGTAAAGGCGAAAATGTACGTGATTGGCTTTATGTAGAAGATCATTGCTCTGCTATAGATTTAATCATTCGCAAAGGAAAAATTGGTGAAGTATATAATATTGGTGGTCATAATGAACGCACTAATTTAGAAGTTGTAAAAACAATTATAAAAGAACTTGGTAAAAGTGAGGATTTAATTGAATTTGTAACAGATAGACCAGGTCATGACCGTAGATATGCTATTGATCCTACAAAAATTCATAATGAACTTGGTTGGCTTCCTGCTACTAAATTTGATGATGGAATTAAGAAAACTATTGATTGGTATTTGACACATAAATCTTGGTGGGAAAAGATTATCAGTGGTGAATACCAGAATTATTATGAAAAAATGTATAAGAATAGATAAAAAATAGAGAGCTGTTATGCTCTTTATTTTTAGAGGTAGAATATGAAAATTTTAGTTACAGGTTATACTGGCCAATTAGGTTTTAATGTAGTACGTGAATTGAAAGCTAGAAATATAGAATGTATTGGTACAACAAGAAATGAGTTTTCTTTGACAGATACAGAAAAGATGCAAGCTTTTGTCAAAGCATATAAACCAGATGTAATAATTCATTGTGCAGCTTATACAGCAGTAGATAAGGCAGAAGATGAAGTAGAACTTTGTGATCAAATAAATCATTTAGCAACTAAAGAATTAGCAAAAGTATGTAAAGAAATTGATGCTAAGATGATTTATATCAGTACAGATTATGTATTTGCAGGTAGTGGTGAAGATTTTTATGAAGTAAATGATGAAAAAGCACCACAAAATGTTTATGGGAAATCTAAACTTGATGGAGAATTAGCTGTACAAGAGATTTTAGATAAATATTTTATTGTGCGTATTTCTTGGGTATTTGGTAGTAACGGTAAGAATTTTATCAAGACTATGCTTAACTTAGCTAAAAATCATGATAAATTAACTGTAGTTAATGACCAAATAGGTTCACCAACTTATACAGTGGATTTAGCAAAATTACTTTGTGATATGGCATTATCTGATAAATATGGTATTTACCATGCTACAAATGAAGAGATATGTTCATGGTATGATTTTGCTTGTGAAATATTTAAACAAGCAGATATAAAGATAAATGTAAAGCCAGTACCATCAACAGCATTTCCAACAAAAGCTATACGACCACATAATTCAAGAATGAGCAAAAAATGTTTAGATGAAGCAGGATTTAATAGATTACCTGCATGGCAGGATGCTTTATCAAGATATTTACAAGAATTGAATATGTAAATAGAAAAAACCGTAAAGAATATATCTTCTTTGCGGTTTTCTTTTAGTATGGTTTATGCATAATAAATATTGCAATCAAGTATCATATCATCTATTTGCTTATGATCTGTATATTGCCATATCTTGCAGATACGATCAGGATATTCTAGTTTAAAGCTGTTTTCATGATAATATTGGGCAGACCAGATGGGGATATAATCTGCAAGTAGATTTAAGTCAATGATATTGGTGAGCCAATTATAGGAACTATATAGACCTACATAATTATAATCTAGTTCATTTAGTCGATTGATGAAATTGCCAATCATATAAGCTACATTGATATTGTTTTTGAGCATAGATTTATCTTCTGCATCATACCAGATGCCAAGTGGTGGATTTTGTCCATTGAGATATGTTTTGATTTGTTTATCTACCCAATTAGCTTCTGCTATAGCTTCATCAATTGTTGAAGCATGAGCATAATAATATATGCCATAGGGCAGATTATAAGTTACAGCATTATTTACATGTGAGATAAACATTTCATCTAGATGAGTGTACTCACCTATTTTGATGATAACGCCTTGAATATTATTTGCTTTTAGTTTTTGCCAATTGAGTTTTTCTTGCCAAGCTGAGATATCTACTACTTGAAAATTTTGCATAAGTAATCACTCCTTTAATGATTTACTTGCAGTTTAAATGAAGAAATTAAACCTTTTAAGCAAATTAGGGGAAATTTTTTGTTATTTTTATAAAAATTTACGATATGTCGAATACATTTTATTTTTATAAGAGTATAATATAGTTAATTTAAGAAAAAGCGAGATGATTATAATGCTACTTATAAAGGCAGTAGATTATAGGATTTTGGAATTGTGTAAGGCTTATAATTTGAGCATAAATGGCTTGGCAAATAAAGCAGGAATGCCACCTTCAACTGTGGCTAGCTTATTAAGTGAAAAAAGTCGTAATCCTACAGAAGATACTATTTTTAAAATTTGTATTGGTTTTGGTATGAGAATGGATAAATTTTACGCCTCAAATTTATTTGACCTTAAAAATATAAGTTTAGAAAATACTTCGCAGAAAATATATAAAGTTTAAATTCATAACTGCACATATAGCGAAAGGCAAACTATTATGTTTTTGGATAATAGTTTGCCTTTTTTATTTGCTAAGAAAAAATTTTTGATTTAGGGGTTGATTTTTGCAATCTAAGTTGCAAGTAAATAAGTGTAAGGAGTTGATAAGATGAATAAGAAACGGCGGTAAAAGATGTTATCAATTAAAGCTATGATGTATTTTTAAATTTTAAAATTAAGGAGTGATTTTTAATGGCAGATACACGCAAATTAACAATGGTATTTACTTTAGATAATGGAGACGATTTTAAATATAATTTGGCAGATCCTAAAGATGAATTGACAAAGAGCGAAGTCGATGTAGTCATGCAGAAAATGATTGATATACAGGCTATTATCAAAAATAATCATAAAGCAACAGCGATTAAAGAAGCATATATCACAACTACTACACAAGATGTTTTAGCTTAAGTTTAATTTATAATTTTATAGTTCATTAGGAGGAATGTATTATGGCAGTTAAGAAAAACGCAGAATGTGAAATCATTATTAAAGTGGAAACAGGTACTACTTCTACAGGTAAAGTTAGCTATAGCAGTCGTAGTTTCGGTTATATCAATCCTTCTTTAGCAGAAGATGATATTTTAGATATCGGTCAAAAAATAGCGGGCTTACAAAAATATAATTTAGGTAGTGTAAATCGTCAGGACACAGCAGAAATCGCTGCGGAATAAGGAAAAAGGGGTGCGTGTCACCCCTTTTTCTTTTAAATTATTCTCTTGATGATAGAAAGAAGACGATTAGATGGAAAGACTATTAATAAAAGCTAAAGCTGGAGATAATTATGCTATACAGTTATTATTAAATAAGTATAAGAATTTATTAAATAGTGCTTCTAGACAACATCATTTAATATCTATTCAAGAAGAGGCGTATGAAGAAGCCGTGATTAGTTTTTATCAAGCAATTAAGGATTTTAATGAGTCTTTAGGTGTGCCTTTTGCTGGTTACGCTAAAGTAAAAGTATATCAAGGTGTACATACTTTATTTCGTAGATATCTGCGTATTTGGCAAAATGAAGTATCTTTATCTGCTCAAATGAATACAGATGATGAAGATGAAGTAAAAGAATTTGGGGATTTATTGGCAGTAGATGAGGATTTAGCTGATAGTATTTCTTCTAGATTAGATATAATGAAGATTATTCATCAATTGCCACCTAAACAGTATGAAGTCTTTATCTTGGTAGTATTTAAGGGATTAAAATATAAACAAGTAGCAAAATTATTGCACATATCTGTACAAGCTGTAAGCAAAAATTATCGTAAAGCATTAGCTTTTATTAATAAATCTCTAGAGAAATAAAGAATTAAGGTGATAATATGGAATATATTTTTACGTATATAGCAAATTATGGTTTTCCTATGGTAGTAGCAAGTTTTTTGTTATTTCGCATGGATAAACATTTGGCTAATTTAGAAGAAGGTATAAGACATATGAATGAAACTTTAGCTAAACAGGTCAATCATTAATAAAAATAAAAACAGAGATTTTATTTATAATAAGTATAATAAACTGCATTTTTAAAAGTTGCTTTATATTTGACTTTTGAAAGTGCAGTTTAATTTTTTTACGATATTTTTCTGTGTTATAATATAGATGATGGAGGAATATTATCATGGAAAATTTTAATAGATTAAATGATTTATATTTTAAAAAACTTTTGGGGGATAAAAAAAGAAAGAATTTAACACTTAGTTTTTTACATGGAGTTTTAAATAAAGATGATAAAAACTATTTTACAGGATAAAATAGAACGTAGAGCATATGAACAGAGAGAAAAAGCTATAAGAGATTATTATTCCTATATGAATGCATTTAAAGAAGAAGGATTGCAACAGGGTTTAGAGCAAGGCATGCAAAAAGGGTTATATCAACAAGCTATACAAACTGCAAAAAATATGTTAAAAGATAAAGTAGATATAAAGCTTATTTCTAAATATACTAATTTAAGTGTAGAAGAAATAAAAAAGATAAACGAAGAATAAAGCCTTAAATTTTGAGGAAATAGTAATGATAAGATTAGTAATTAAAAAATAAGACTTACAATAGGAATGAATAGGATAGCTAAAAATTAATAATAAAGAGAGATTTTCTTCATAGTTATAATTTGGTAAACTTTATAATCAATAGAGTTAATAATTTTATGAAGAAAATCTTTTTTTATGATATAATGATTTTTGATTGTATAAAATTGTCATAATTTAAAGTATTTTATTTATTTGAATAGATTATAGGGAGTAGATTGTTATGAAACGTATTCGCAAAGCTGTTATACCTGCTGCTGGTTTTGGTACTCGTTTTTTGCCAGCGACAAAAGCAACACCTAAAGAAATGTTACCAATAGTAGATAAACCTACAATTCAGTACATAGTGGAAGAAGCTATTGCTAGCGGTATTGAAGATATTTTGATCATCAGTGGTCATGCTAAACGTGCAATTGAAGACCATTTTGATAGTGCACCTATTTTAGAAGCTGAATTAAAAGCTAAAGGTAAAACTAAATTATTGGAAATGGTACAGGAAACATCAGAAATCAATGTACATTACATTCGCCAAAAACATATGCGTGGTTTAGGTGATGCTATTTTATGTGCTAGAGCATTCATTGATAATGAACCATTTGCTGTATTATTAGGTGATGATATAGTTTATAATCCTGAAATGCCAGCTTTAAAACAGTTGATGGATATGTACACACAAACAGGTGCTACTATTTTAGGTTGTCAACAAGTGCCAAAAGAAAAGGTTTCTTCTTATGGTATTGTAGCAGGCGTGCCAACTATCAATGAACAATTGATGAAAGTTAATGACATGATTGAAAAACCAAGCATTGAAGAAGCTCCAAGTCAAATGGCAGTGCTTGGTAGATATATCATCACTCCAGATGTATTTGAAGTATTGCAAAATACTAAGCCAGGTAAAGGTGGAGAAATACAGTTGACAGATGCACTCAAAGTTATGGCAAAACGTGAAAATGTTTATGCTTATAATTTCACCGGCAAACGCTATGATGTAGGCGATAAATTAGGCTTTTTGAAAGCTACAGTAGAATTTGCTCTCCGTCGTGATGATTTATCTGGTGACTTTGCGGAATATCTCAAAACAATTGTAAAAGATTTATAATAATAATTATAATAAAAAAGGTGATACTAAAAGTATCACCTTTTATTTTATCTATATATTATATTTGTGATTAATTTTCTGGAATAGTTAGATTATCTTTAATTTGCGATACTTCGCTATTGATATCTAACATTATAGGAGCTTCAATAGCATAAATGCGATTTAAATTATTTACAATATCTTTATGCTCAATTTGATTGTAAGTTCCTTCGTTGATGATTACAATACTTTGACGAACAGTTTCATTTAATTTATAACTATAAACACGAGTTTTTTCCAAAATATTATAAACTAATGTATAATTGTTTTGTGATAATTCACTTGGCGGTAAAGCATCTTGTAATGAATTATTAAAAGCATTTGTTTCATCATATAATCTTTGCAATTGACTTAAAGCTTCAGTTGCAGATATGGATTGATTTTCATAATTAGAAATGATTTTGTGATAAACTGTAGCAAATCTATCTAGCTGATTGATATCTTCTTTATAATCATTGTACCATGTTATAAAATAAGGTTGTTCGTTTAAAATAGCCAAACGTTGCTCAGTGGAGATAGAATTTGAAGAAGATGGTATCACTAAAGAACTATAGACAGCTACAAAACAAAGTAAAATAATGCCACAAGGAATAATAAATATTCTCTTTGTAGGGTATTTTCTATCAGCTAAATAACTAGCAATAATGATAACAATCATAACAGCAATAGCTAGTAAAATATTCATAAAAAATTTTTTCCTCCTTATATTATAAGTTCATTTCTTTGATGGCAAAGAAACGAACCAAAGAAAGCCACCGCAGATAAAATTTAAGCTTTGAAAAAAATTATCATTTCATACAAAGCTTAA
>ENA-UERM01000588-UERM01000588.1-human-gut-metagenome-genome-assembly--contig:-NODE-588-length-27257-cov-65.278219_pt1 | contig 27257 bp, 19 predicted proteins | sample MGYA00242983_ERZ507983 | MGnify/ENA primary metagenome ERZ507983 (study PRJEB26167, sample SAMN06115432) | human gut metagenome | host: Homo sapiens | place: China:Shanxi | collected 2015-04-29...
TATTACACCGCCAAATACGAATTTGAGCTGGAAGCACTTGTCTTTGCAGCCTGGGGAGGCATTACCGTTAAAAACATTCCGGTACATGTTTATTATCCGCCACAGGAAGAACGGGTTTCTCATTTCCGACCGTTTCGCGATTTCACCCGTATCAGTATCCTGAACACAGTACTGGTGCTCGTCACTTTCCTTTGGATCATCCCCCGAAACTTCTTCCGTAAACTGACCTGGAAGAACTGCAAGCAGTTTTTCTCGGATCATGTCACCCACTCCCCCGAATCTAATCTGCGGATCACGGCTGCCATCACACTCGGCGTATTCATGGGGATCGTTCCGGTATGGGGATATCAAATGCTAATCACGTTATTTCTGGCACATTTGTTCAGACTGAATAAAGTCATAGCTATTGTAGCAGCCAATATCAGTATCCCTCCGATGATTCCATTTTTGCTGTACGGCAGTTACGTAACCGGTTGCAAAGTGCTGGGAGATCCTGTCAATCTGCATTTAAACGAACTTTCTTTTGAAAATGTAAAATCAGTCATAGAGCAATATTTAATAGGAAGTGTTATCTTTGCAGTCGGTTGCAGCATACTGGCAGGAACCATCGCGTTCATTCTGCTCACGGCGTGTAGGAAAAAAAAGATATGACCCAGTTTTTTATCGGACTATATGATTATTTCGAGAGGCACAAGATTCTGTTCTATTTGTCACTCATCAGTTGTGTCCTGTTAATGGGATTCTTTGCCCTGCAAGTAAGGTTCGAAGAGAACATCACACAATTTTTCCCCGACACTAAAGATTCCCAGAACACAATCAAAGTGTTCGACAATCTCAAGATTAAGGATAAGATTATCATTATGTTATCCTCGGCAGATACCTGCCACCGCGTAGAACCCGACTCCCTGATAGAAGCAGCCGGACAACTGCAACAAACCCTGACTGAAAAAGCCGGAGGAAAACTGATTAAAGGAATTCTCGCACAGGTAGACCAAAGCCTCATCCAAGGAGCCACAGACTTCGTTTATGAACATCTTCCGCTTTTCCTGACAGATACGGACTATCAACGCTTCGATTCCTTACTGACGGATAAAGGGATACAGGCTGTCATGCAGAAGAATTATACCAACCTCCTCTCTCCTGCCGGAATTGCATTAAGAAGTTATATTCTCCGGGACCCGCTCGGACTGGGAAGCGAAACCCTGAAACATTTGCAAGATTTCCAGTTGGAAGCCAACTACGAGATTTATGACGAACATATCTTCTCCAAAGACGGTTCCACCTTACTTATGTTCATTACCCCGGTATTCAGTACAGGCAGCACCGGAAAGAACGACGAACTGATAAAGATACTCGAAGAAGAGCTCAAGCACGTACAGGGAGAATCTCCTACCATTCGAGCTGAATATTTCGGCGGTCCCTCCGTGGGAGTCTACAACGCCCGTCAGATTAAGAAAGATACCATCCTGACCTCCTCCCTGGCACTGCTTATCATCATTGTATTTATCTCACTCGTTTTTAAACGAAAGAGATCGATACCTTTGATTATTACTCCGGTACTGTTCGGAGGATTATTTGCCCTGTTTCTCATTTTCTTTATCAAAGGAAGTATCTCCGCCATTGCAGTGGGAGCTGGTTCGGCAGTGATGGGTATTGCACTAAGCTATTCCATTCACATGCTGGCACACCAGAACCATGTTTCCACCGTTCAACAACTTATTAAAGAGATAGCCTATCCGCTTACGGTAGGTAGTTTCACCACTATCGGCGCATTTCTGGGATTGATATTCACCAGTTCCGATCTGTTACGCGACTTCGGATTGTTTGCCTCTCTGGCATTGGTGGGCACCACCCTCTTCTGTCTCATTTACCTGCCTCATTTTCTGAAAGGACAGGCAGACGTCAAACAGGGACGCATACTACGCATCATCGAGAAAATAAATGCTTATTCTTACGAAAAGAATAAATGGCTGGTAGGCGGCATCCTCCTCATTACAGTGATCTGTTTGTTTACTTCGCAAAAGGTAGGCTTCAACAACGATATGATGAGTCTCAACTATGAGCCCCGCCATCTCCAACAATCGGAAGAAAAATTACTGCAACTCTTCGACAACGACGAAAAGACCGTGCTTTTTGTCAGTGTGGGCAAAGACATGAATCAGGCTACCGAAATTTATGCAACGACCAATCAGAAGTTATCGGCACTGAAAGAGCAGGGACTCATCAAAGAGTATGCCTCCGCCTCACAGTTTCTGATCTCTCCGCAAGAGCAGCAAAAACGCCTGAAGAAATGGAAAGATTACTGGACGGATGAAAAACAGCAACAAGTCCGTGAACAGTTGGAAACAGTTGCCGCCGAATATCGTTTCCGCCCGGGAAGCTTCGAACCTTTTTATCAATGGATGAACCAGCCTTTCGGTGAATATCATTACACCGCGCAAGAAGACGATTTATCCGGCAAGCTATTGAATGAATGGCAAACCTCTGCCGATTCCATCACCATGCTTATCAGCCAGATACGGATCAGCGAACCGAATAAGGAAGCTGTGTACCAGAACTTTAATAAAGACCCGAATGTAGTCATCTTCGACCGTTCCTATTTTGCCAACAAATGGGTATCGGCCATCAATGACGACTTTTACCTGATTCTGTACATCTCTTCTTTCCTCATATTCTTTGCACTATGGTTCTCCTACGGACGTATCGAACTTACCCTGATGAGCTTTCTCCCGATGCTAATCAGCTGGGTAATCATCTTGGGATTGATGGGAATTCTGGGGATTGAGTTCAATATTATCAACATCATCCTGTCCACCTTTATCTTTGGCATTGGAGATGACTTCAGTATCTTCATTATGGACGGGCTACAAAACAAATACCGTACAGGTCAGAAGGTGTTGAATTCCCATAAAACAGCCATCTTCTTCTCCGCCTTCACCACAGTGGTCGGTATGGGAGCACTTGTGTTTGCCAAACACCCGGCTTTGCAATCCATTTCCCTGATTTCCATTCTGGGTATGATAGCAGTGGTACTGGTGGCTTATACCATTCAGCCACTCATTTTCCGGTTCTTCATCGCAGGCCCCGCTTCCAAAGGATTACCGCCTTATACGCTTATCGGATTGATACGTACCGTGTTGCTCTTCCTGCTTTTCTTTATCGGCTGCATCGTCCTCCGTATATTGATTATCCTGCTTTATCCGGTGCCTGTGCGCAAAAGCAGCAAGCAGCGTTTGGTGTGCCGCCTGATACAAATCACCTGCAAAGGAATTTTGCTACTGGCCACCGCCGTCAAAAAAGAACATATCAACAAAGCCAACGAACGCTTCCGGCATCCGGCAATTATCATTGCCAACCACCAGTCGTTCATCGACATTCTGGTATTGCTGTCTCTTTCATCTAAAATCCTGATGGTAACCAACCATTGGGTATGGCACTCTCCTTTCTTCGGAGCCATCATTCGTTATGTCGACTTCTATTATATAGGCGAAAGATACGAGCAATATATGGAACGGATGCGGAAAAAAGTGAAGGAGGGCTACTCCATCGCCATTTTCCCGGAAGGCACACGTACCTATAACGGAAAGATGAAACGTTTCCACAAAGGAGCATTCTATCTGGCAGAAGCATTGAAACTGGATATTCTGCCGATCCTGCTTTACGGTAATAACAAAATCATTGCCAAAGCACAGCCTTTCAATATCCGGAAAGGAATCATCTATACAGAAATACTTCCCCGTATACCACTAGACGATCTGTCTTTCGGAAGTACTTATCAGGAGCGTACCAAACGCATATCCGCTTACATGAAAGAGGTTTATGCCCGTATCTGCCGTGAACAGAACACGACGGACAATCCGGCGTTCTACGAAGCTCTTATCCAGAACTATATCTATAAAGGTCCCGTCGTAGAATGGTATATCCGTATTAAAGTAAAGATGGAAAAGAATTACCGGCTATTCAACCGGTTGATTCCCGTCCAAGGGCAAATCACAGACATCGGTTGCGGCTTCGGCCCGTTATGCTATATGCTGTCTCTGCTTTCCGAGGACCGGGAAATCCTGGGTATTGATTACGATGAAGACAAGATAGCGCTGGCGCAGCACGGATGGTTACGCAACGAGCATCTCCAGTTCAAGCATGGCAATGCATTGGAATATCCCCTGCCGGAAAGTGATGTCTTTATCCTGAACGACATGCTTCACTATATGAGCTACGAACATCAACAAACCCTATTGTTGAAATGTGCCGGTCGCTTGCGTTCACAAGGAATGATTATCATACGCGACGGAAATTCAGCCAACGCTTCCAAGCACCGGTTAACCCGGTTCACGGAATTACTATCCACCCGTATCTTCAACTTCAACCGGACAACCGGAGAACTGTATTTCACCACTGAAACCCAATTACGGGAAATAGCAGTCACCTGTGGAATGGCTGTCGAAATCATTCCTAATGACAAATATACATCAAACACCATTTACATATTTAGAAAACCGAACTAGTATGAGCAAATATGACATCATCATTATCGGCAGCGGCCTTGGCGGACTGGAATGCGGAGCGATTCTTAGCAAAGAGGGATTCAACGTATGCGTAGTAGAAAAAAATGCGCAATTCGGCGGATGCTTCCAGACTTACCAACGAAAAGGGCATCTGTTAGATACGGGTATTCATTATGTAGGAAGCCTGGATGAGGGTCAAGTGATGAACCAGTATTTCCGCTATTTCGGTATCATGGACAAGCTGAAAATAAAACGCTTGGACGATGCTGCTTTTGATACGATCTACTATAAAGGAAAAACATACGATTATGCAATGGGATACCCGCAGTTTATTGAAACCATCTGCCGTTCCTTCCCGCATGAGAAAGAAAACTTGAAATGCTATGCCGAACAGCTTCAAGCTGTCGGAAACCTGATTAGCGTAGACCACCTGAAACAAGGCACACTCGCTTTGGAGGGTATGAAATACTTTTGTACCTCTGCCGCCCACCTGATTGCGGATATCACTCCGGACCCCGCCTTACGAAATGTACTGGCAGGTTCAGCTTTACTCTACGGAGGTTTGAAAGATGTCTCCACTTTCTACCAGCATGCCATGATTAATCACTCCTATATTGAAGGCGCCTACCGTTTTGTAGACGGAAGTATGCAAGTCAGTCTGGAGCTAATCAATGTAATCCGGGCAAACGGAGGGACTGTGCTCAATAACAGTGAAGTCACCCGCATCATCGTTGAAAACGAAAAGGTACAAGGGGTTATCATCAACGGGGAAGAGCGACTGGAAAGCGACTTCGTCATCTCCAATATGCATCCCCAACGGACATTGGAGATACTGGATAAAAACCGTAGCATCAAGAATGCCTATATTTCCCGCATCCGTTCGCTGGAAAACACCTACGGCATTTTTACGCTCTACCTGGTAATGAAGAAAAAAAGCACTCCTTATCAGAACCGCAACCTGTATCTGCATGCGAACAATAAAGTGTGGTATGACAAACTGCTCTATCCGGGACGGACCACCAACTGTATGATTTCCATGCAAGCGTCTTCCGAGGACAGTCAATATGCCAGTGTCATTTCCATCCTGACACCTATGTATATAGATGAACTGTCTGCCTGGAAGGACACGACTCCCGAACATCGGGGAGAAGACTACCAATCCTTCAAAAAGGAGAAAGCAGAACAGATTCTCCGCTTCATCCGAGGACATGGCATTGACCTTTCAGAAAACATAGAAGAGATGTATGACACTACTCCATTAAGCTATCGGGACTATACAGGAACAGTGGATGGTTCCGCGTATGGGATTATCAAAGATTATAAATGTCCGCAAATTGGTTTCGTATCTACAAGAAGCCGCTTGGGAAATCTCTTTCTCACCGGGCAAAACCTGAATGTGCATGGTGCATTAGGGGTAACACTAACTGCCATGCTGACTTGTGCGGAGTTTGTAGGACAAGAATATCTGGCTAAAAAAGTAGGAAATGCATAGAATAGTCAAAAAGACACTCCAATACACGGGCTTCCTTTTCCTGTCGCTCATCGTTCTATTGATAGCCGGAATCAGCTATCTCTACTTTTCTGCGGATATGCAAACGCCCAAACATGAGCAAAGCATGACCACAGACAAAGTGATTGATATAGACAGTCTCCACCTCCGGCATTATGGAGATAACTTTCTCCGGCACAGCGACAGCGGCTTATGGGAATTGTTTGTGAAAGGGGATGCTTTCCAGAGAGGAGAAGCTATCGGGCAACTGTCTTCCGACCTGCTCCACCATCAAGAGAAAGTGTTCGTGGATCAAATTCGTGAGATTGTTCCTTCAGACAGTTATCTGAAATTCCTCCGGTTCTTCATTGTATTATTCAACCGTAATCTGGGTGAGAACGTCCTCGAAGAATACCGCGACGAGATTTACGGAATCTCGCTATCATGTACACATGAGTACGACTTCATCGGCACTCCTTACGAACGCCAGTTGAATTACCATTCGGCACACGACCTGGGACATGCCATGCAAGATTATATGTTAGTGGGATGCAGTTCGTTCGCCACTTGGGGAACACAAAGTGCAGATTCATCCCTGCTGATCGGACGTAACTTCGATTTCTACGTAGGAGATGCCTTCGCAGAGAACAAGCAGGTGGCTTTTTATGTACCGGAGCAAGGATACAGGTTTGCTTCCGTGGGATGGCCGGGTATGATAGGAGTGTTATCCGGCATGAACGAGACAGGTCTTACCGTGACAATTAATGCTGCCAAATCTGCTGTCCCGACAGGTTCCGCTACCCCCATTTCCATCCTGACCAGAGAGATTCTGCAATATGCAGCCACTATTGATGAAGCCTTTGCCATCGCCCAAAAACGGGAAACATTCGTCTCCGAATCCATATTGATAGGTTCTGCCAAAGACGGCAAGACCGCGATTATCGAGAAATCTCCGGAGAAAACTGTGCTTTTCACCGGAAAAGAAGCCAATCGGCTCATCTGCACCAACCATTACCAATCGGAAGAATTCAGCAAGGACGAACGAAACATGGAAAATATCCGCACTTCCGACAGCCCATACCGTTTTGCACGATTAACGGAACTCATTAATGAGAATCTTCCGATCAATGTCTCCAAAGCCGCCTCTATCCTGCGTGACCACAAAGGCCTGCAAAACACAGACCTGGGACTGGCCAACGAAATGGCCATCAATCAGTTTATTGCCCATCATTCCGTCATCTTCCAACCGGAGAAACGGCTGATGTGGGTATCGACCTCTCCTTGGCAATGTGGGAAATACGTAGCCTATGACCTGAATAAGATATTCAAGGACACGATTGATTGGCAACACGAAATATACAGTTCCGACCTGACCATTCCGGAAGATAAATTCATCGACACACCGGAGTTCCAGCATCTTCTCACGTATAAGAAACTGACTCCGCTTTTATTGAAGAAAATCAGAAAAAAGGAAAAGATAGAAGAATCTGTTTTAAAAACATACCAAGCCTCCAATCCTTCCCTATACTATGTATATGAAGTAATAGGAGATTACTACGAGGCCATGCAGCAACCTCAACAAGCCATTGCATACTGGCAACAGGCATTGAAGAAATCCATTCCCAAGTTGCAAGAGAAAGAACGTATCCAACAGAAAATTCAAAAACAATCCAAAGATGGAAAAGAATCCTGAAATTCAGTTCCGCTCACCGGAAGATATCAAAAGCTATCAGGAAGAACAGTTAGCCAAAGCGTTAGCCTACCTGCAAGCACATTCCAAGTTCTATCAACAGATGTTTGCCGAACATCACATTGATATCAATCAAATAAAGACGATTGAAGACTTGCAACAGATTCCCGTCACTACCAAGACGGACCTGCAACTCCATAACGATGATTTCATCTGCGTAGACAAAGAGAAAATTATCGACTATGTGACGACTTCGGGCACATTGGGAGATCCGGTCACTTTCGTTCTCACCTCTGAAGACCTGGACCGTCTTTCTTACAACGAATACTTATCTTTCACCACCACCGGATGCACCAAGCAAGATATTCTTCAATTGATGACTACCATCGACCGCCGTTTCATGGCAGGCTTGGCATATTATATGGGAGCCCGCGAACTGGGTATGGGAGTGATCCGTGTAGGCAACGGCATCCCGGAACTGCAATGGGACACAATTCGACGGATACATCCGACTTGTGGAATGGTAGTCCCCTCTTTCCTTATCAAACTGATAGAGTTTGCCGAAAAGAATCATATCAGCCATAATACCTGTTCCATGCAGAAGTGCATCTGTATCGGAGAAGCATTGCGCAATCAGGAATTCCAGTTGAATACGCTCGGACAGAAAATACACGATAAATGGCCTGCCTTGCAGTTGTATTCCACTTATGCCTCCACCGAAATGCAGTCGTCCTTTACCGAGTGTAATGAATTCCACGGAGGGCATTTGCAACCGGAACTTATCATTGTAGAGTTTCTGGATGATAACAATCGTCCTGTGGAAGAGGGAGAAGCAGGGGAAGTGACGATCACGACGCTCGGAGTCAAAGGTATGCCGTTGCTCCGTTTCAAAACAGGTGATATTTGTTACCACCACACCGATCCCTGTGGTTGCGGGAGAAATACCATCCGCCTAAGCTCCATCCTCGGTCGGAAAGGGCAAATGATTAAATACAAAGGAACAACGTTATATCCGCCTGCATTATTCGACATTCTGGATAATATACCTTCGGTAAAAAACTATATTATTGAAGTTTATACCAATGAATTGGGAACGGATGAGATTCTGATTCGTATCGGAAGCGAGAACCGTAGCGAAGCCTTTGCCAAAGAGATTAAAGATCTGTTCCGTTCGAAAGTCAGAGTGGCGCCAAGCATCAATTTTGAATCGGCAGAGTACATTGCCAAGATACAAATGCCTCCGATGAGTCGAAAAACGATAAAATTCATTGATTTACGATAATTATTTTCTACTTTTGGAAGTTAGTAACCAACTATATCACTTTAACATTAACGTATATGAAAAAACTTATTCTATTCTTATTCTTGAGCACGAGCCTGTTCTGTTTCGGACAAGGCAAGAGTGCATTGAAAGACATTCAGTCTATTAAGTTCTATGGGGTAGACTACTCCCAAGTAAAAATTTTCGGTGCAGATGAATCACCGGCACAATTCAAAGATGCTTTCAGACGTATCAATGAACTGTTCATCACAGAAGCTAAGAAGTATAACGTAGGAAAACAATTGAAAAAAGAAGTGACAGAGATTTCACTGGATGCCGTTAATCAGGTGAACGAAAACATCGACCTGACCGAGCTAATGACTGCTAAAAGAAAATATACTCTTAGTAAAGAGCAAATCAAAGCAGCCATCAACGCATTGCCTATCCAGAAAACACCCGGAGTAGGTATGGTGTTTATCGCACAGTTCCTGGACAAATCAAACAATAGAGGTACGTATGAAGTCGTATTCTTCAATACCGAAACAAAGGAAATCATTGAAGAATGGATTACCGACGGCAAGGCACGTGGTTTCGGATTGCGCAACTATTGGGCAGGCTCTATCTATAGCGCACTCAAGAAACTATAAACAATAAAAATACAAGTATGAGAAAACTACTATTAGTACTGACCTTATTATTAAGTATCAGTACGTATGTCGCAGCACAGAATTACACAGAAGTAGTGTATTTAAAGAATGGCAGCATTATTAAAGGAGTAATCATTGAACAAGTGCCCAATGTCTCTTTAAAAATCAAAACAGGTGATGGCAGCCTCATCATCTGTCAGATGAGTGATGTGACTAAAATCACAAAAGAAGAGCGGTACACAAGAGGTTATCGTAAGGATACCAACGACCGCAAAGCCGCAAGAAATACATTAAAAGGCTATAAGGGTTTCGTAGACTTTGCATATATTGGCGATGTGAGCGACTACAATGCCTCTAAAATTGAATTATCAACCACACATGGTTATCAATTCAACAATTATTTCTTTGTAGGTGGTGGCGTTGCTTTCAACTACTATACCGATGCAGATCTTTATGCAGCCCCCATCTATGCTAACTTCAGAGCTAACTTCATCAACAAAAAAGTGACTCCGTTCGCCGACGTAAAAGCCGGATATGCTGTAGGAGACATAGAAGGAGCGTATGCTTCAATAGGAGTAGGAGTACGTTTTTCTTTAAAAGGGAAAAAGGCCTTGAATTTAGCTTTGATGTATAACTTCCAAGATTATGACGCCACAACAGATTATAGTTACAGCTATGGAGGGCATTATTATCATAACAGTTGGAATGATACATGGGAGTTACATGGAGTAGGAGCTAGATTCGGATTTGAATTCTAAGCCTGTTTGCAATACAGATAAATTTCTTACCCTACTATTGCTTTTCACTAATTAATTTTGTATCTTTAGTAATTTTCATCCTTTTGAAGATAGCTAGTCACCTTATAGAATGATAAATGTCACCCTATAAGGTGACATTCGTCTTTTTATAAAGTGCCCATTGTCCCGTTACAACGGGACGACTACCCGACTGCATAAAAAATCACTAGTTTCTGCACTGAAAAGTCTTAATCTATGCACTGAAAGACCTTAAATACAATGAAGAATAATGGAAACGTTATTGATGCGTTATATAAAGAATATTAGGAACTTTCCGTTCTCCGGCATGGTCAAACCGCCCATTGTCACAAGGATAATTAACGACTCCATTATCCGATGCACCGGACAACCAAAGAGTAGTAGATCCACCTCCATCCAAATTTAATGCATCCTCCCCCCCTAAAACACGAATCAGATGTGCCAATTCCGGAATATTCACTCCTCCTGCTTGTTCAGGAAAACGCCCGTCTACCGTTATCAACAGTATTTTTCCATCCTTAGTAGTAGCAACAGCACTACGAGGGTGCTTCGTCCGGATAAAATTCGGTTCACACGAGTTCCAATCACAAACCTGTCCGTCTTTCAACATTAACGGACCGGAAGCTAGTATCGTACCTGCTTTGCCTTTATAATTCTTTTCTATCTGTTTGTTCCAAGGAATTAATTTCATTCCCCTTTTGCGCACACTAATGGCTCCTGTGACACGCTGTTTAAACTCACTCTGCAGCGTTGTATCAATAACTTGGCGATCCGTCTTCAGGAAACAGACCGAGTTTCCCCGTTTCATGTCAAAATAGGAGCCATTAATGGCTGCAATAGCGTTATATTCAGAAGCAATCTTACTTGTTTCTTTCATTTTATCCGAAACGGCAACATCAACTTTCAAGCCCGCACCGGGATCAACTTCTATCAGACTAACAGACTGGGGTCCCTGATACAATCGGGGGATAGAAGCATACTTATAAATGAGTCCTTTTTGAGGACTTTCCACCTTCCATTGGGCAGATACGATTGCCAAAGAATCGGATGCGGTTTGCCCTTTCAATGTTCCGATAGAACATAAAATCAAGATAGCAATTAACAAGTTTCTTTTTATCATAGATAGAGAAATGAATCATTTAGGCCGCTAAAGCTAGTTAATAATCGCCATTCATCCAAAAATCCCTGTAACTTTCCGCTCGCTCCATTTTCTCTACCTCCCTTTTTTACTATCCAGATAATCCATATCTTCTGACTGCATCTAATTCAGAGTGAGCAACAGAGCTTTAAGTCAACTTTTAATAGCTTCTTATTTTTGATATTGCAGAGTTTTTCCTATCTTTGTTTTCGGAAGGTAATACAAATGAAGAAAGGAGAACCATGATGTCTCGCATAGAGAAAAACAAATTGAATTTTACTGTAGCTTTAATCGCAGAGTTCGCAGCGACTTATCAAATCAAGCAAAAACAGGCATTCAACTATTTGAATCGTTTTAAAGGCCTTGTTTTTTTACAAAAACACTATGAAGTAATGCACACACAATCTTTCGAAGATTCTATTGAAGCTTTATCAATGGTATGCCGTAGAAATGGAGGACAACTGTAATGAAGCTATAACATGGTTCAAATATGGAAATAAACAAGCCGGACCTATCTCGTTCAAAGCCCTTCAAAGACTTTGGCCAAGGATTTTATCTTTCTCCCGGTTATGAACAGGCACATGCCTTAGCCAAACAAAAAACCGATCAATTACAATCCGGAGAGCCATGTGTGACCATCTTCGAACTGGAAGATCAAATAATAAAGACTTCAGATCTGCAAATAAAAATATTCGATGATTACTGTGAAGAATGGGCACAGTTCGTTTTACTCAACCGCGACCGTAGCCATACACATCCTGCACACACTTACGATATAGTCATTGGTCCTATTGCCGACGACGGAGTAACCTATCAGTTACGTCGTTACAGCATGGGAGACATTTCAATGAGCAGATTGATTGAAGAACTAAAATATGCCAACGGGTTGACCATACAATATTACTTCGGCACTGAACATGCCCTTTCATACCTAAAGAAACTATGAAGCTGACGAATACACAAATAGAATGTATGATTGAAGATTTAAGTAGTGAAATCATACGGATACTCATGGAGGAATGGCAGTATAATATGACGCAAGCAATGGAAATCTACTACAATTCCGACACCTTTGAGCGTTTGAGTGATCCGACTACGGGACTTTATTACCAAAGTGCCGGTTACGTGTACGACTTTCTAAAAAAAGAACTGACCACAGGACAAGTTAGTTAGAATAGAGTTTCACACTTGCTTGTCAGCATCCCATATCTTTCACAAGTAAAAAAGCTACCTTTATCAAACCTCTGTTTTCTACAGCCTTGAAATATTTTCGTCTTATCTACTATACACTTCCGCTTTTTTTCGTACTTTTACCCCTTGTTGGAAAGAAGTGCCTTTTCAACCCTTGAGAACAGAAAAAGAAAAAACAATATATAAAATGAATCACAAATGGAATTATCGACCCATTACACCCGAACAGGCAGAGACAAGCCAGACATTGGCCCAGGAACTAGGGATTAGCCCGATACTTGGACAACTTTTGGTGCAGCGGGGAATTACAAAGGCAGCAGATGCCAAGAAGTTTTTCCGCCCGCAATTGCCCGACCTGCATGATCCGTTCCTGATGAAGGATATGGATATTGCAGTAGAACGTCTGAACAGGGCGATGGGAAAGAAAGAACGTATTCTAATTTATGGAGATTATGACGTAGACGGTACTACTGCCGTAGCATTGGTCTACAAGTTTATTCAACAGTTCTATTCGAACCTTGATTATTACATACCCGACCGATACAATGAAGGGTATGGCATTTCTAAAAAAGGAGTGGACTATGCCGCAGAAACCGGTGTAGGACTGATTATTGTACTCGATTGTGGAATTAAAGCAGTAGAAGAAATCACTTATGCCAAAGAGAAAGGGATTGATTTCATCATCTGCGATCATCATGTACCGGATGATGTGCTTCCGCCTGCCGTAGCTATTCTGAACGCCAAACGCCTGGACAATACGTATCCGTACACTCACCTTTCCGGTTGTGGAGTCGGCTTCAAGTTTATGCAGGCATTCGCTATCAGTAACGGTATCGAGTTCCACCACCTGATTCCTTTGCTGGATATTGTAGCTGTGAGTATTGCATCGGACATCGTTCCGATTATGGGTGAAAACCGTATCCTCGCCTACCACGGTCTGAAGCAACTGAACAGTAATCCAAGCATCGGCATGAAGGCCATTATCGACGTATGCGGACTTTCTGAAAAGGAAATCACCGTCAGCGATATTGTGTTTAAAATCGGACCGCGCATCAATGCGTCGGGTCGTATCCAGAACGGAAAAGAAGCCGTAGACCTGCTGACGGAAAAAGATTTCTCGGTAGCACTTGAGAAAGCCGGACAAATCAACCAGTACAACGAAACCCGGAAAGACCTCGACAAGAGTATGACGGAAGAGGCAAACAACATCGTTGCCAATCTGGAAGGATTAGCGGATCGCCGCTCCATCGTGCTCTACAACGAAGAATGGCACAAAGGCGTGATCGGCATCGTAGCTTCCCGTCTGACAGAAGTGTACTACCGCCCTGCCGTGGTACTGACCCGGACGGATGATATGGCAACAGGTTCCGCACGTTCAGTTTCCGGCTTCGATGTATATAAAGCAATCGAGCATTGCCGCGACCTGCTGGAAAACTTCGGGGGACATACATACGCCGCCGGACTGTCGATGAAAGTGGAAAACGTGAATGCCTTTACCAAACGGTTCGAAGAATACGTTTCACAGCATATCTTGCCGGAACAAACCAGTGCTGTGATCGAAATTGATGCTGAAATTGATTTCAGGGATATTTCGTCAAAGTTCTTCAACGACCTGAAAAAGTTTAATCCTTTCGGTCCTGATAACACGAAACCTATTTTCTGCACTCACCATGTTTATGATTACGGAACAAGTAAAGTGGTGGGACGCGATCAGGAACATATCAAACTCGAACTGGTCGATAATAAATCGAATAATGTAATGAACGGTATCGCGTTCGGACAGAGCTCACACGTACGTTATATCAAAACGAAACGCTCGTTCGACATCTGTTACACCATTGAAGAAAACACGCACAAGCGTGGTGAAGTACAACTTCAAATCGAGGATATAAAGCCGATTGAATAAGTATCAGGAGATATTAAAACAATATTGGGGATATGACTCCTTCCGCGACTTGCAGGAGGAGATCATCACCAGTATCGGCGAAGGCAAAGATACACTGGGACTTATGCCGACCGGAGGCGGTAAGTCCATCACTTTTCAAGTGCCTGCTCTCGCCCAGGAAGGGATTTGCATTGTCATTACTCCTCTCATCGCCCTGATGAAAGATCAGGTGCAAAACCTGCGTAAACGCGGCATCAAGGCGCTTGCTGTCTATTCGGGCATGACGCGGCAGGAGATTCTCACTGCTCTTGAGAATTGCATCTTCGGTAATTATAAATTCCTCTATATTTCTCCGGAACGTCTGGACACGGACATATTCCGTACCAAACTGCGATCAATGAAAGTCTCCATGATTACGGTCGACGAAAGTCACTGTATCTCACAATGGGGATATGACTTCCGTCCTGCTTACCTGAAAATTGCCGAAATACGGGTATTGCTACCGGGAATTCCGGTACTGGCACTTACAGCCACCGCCACTCCGGAAGTAGTGAAGGATATTCAAGCCCGTTTGGAGTTCCGTGAAGAGAATGTTTTCCGCATGAGTTTCGAACGGAAAAACCTGGCATATATCGTCCGGCAAACGGATAACAAAACTCAAGAGCTGTTGCATATCTTACGAAAGATACCCGGCAGTGCCATTATCTATGTCCGCAACAGACGACGCACCAAAGAAATCACCGAGTTACTGGTAAACGAAGATATTACCGCCGACTTCTATCACGCCGGACTGGATAATGCCGTAAAAGACCTCCGGCAAAAACGCTGGCAAAGCGGAGAAGTTCGTGTAATGGTAGCGACAAACGCCTTTGGAATGGGGATTGATAAACCCGACGTGCGCATCGTATTGCATCTCGATCTCCCCGACTCTCTCGAAGCTTACTTCCAGGAGGCCGGTCGTGCAGGAAGGGATGGTGAAAAAGCGTATGCTGTAATCTTATACACCAAAACGGACAGAACGACGCTGCACAGGCGCGTTGTGGATACTTTCCCCGACAAGGAGTATATTCTCAATGTCTACGAACATTTGCAGTATTACTATCAGATGGCAATGGGCGACGGTTTCCAATGTGTCCGCGAGTTTAATCTGGAAGAGTTTTGCCGGAAGTTCAAATACTTCCCGGTTCCGGTAGACAGTGCACTGAAAATATTGACTCAAGCCGGCTATCTGGAATATACGGACGAACAGGATAATGCCTCTCGTATTCTTTTCACGATTCGCCGGGACGAACTATACAAATTGCGAGAAATGGGAACGGAAGCCGAAGCACTGATACAGACGATTCTCCGCTCTTACACCGGAGTATTCACCGACTATGCCTATATCAGCGAAGCAACCCTGTCCATACGTACCGGACTGACCCGCGAACAAATTTATAATATACTGGTCACGCTTACCAAACGTCGTATCGTGGATTACATTCCGCACAAAAAGACACCTTATATTATATACACCCGCGAACGGCAGGAACTTCGTTTTGTGCATATTCCTCCTTCCGTCTACGAAGAACGCAAAGCCCGGTATGAAGCCCGCATCAAAGCGATGGAAGAGTATGTCACTTCGGAGAATGTGTGCCGGAGCCGGATGCTGCTCCGTTACTTCGGAGAGAAGAACGAGCACAACTGCGGACAATGCGATGTTTGTCTTAGTCACCGTGCAACCGATGCCCTGACCGAGAATTCTTTCGATTTCGAGGAACTGAAAAAGAAAATATCAGAATTACTCACCCAGAAACCGCTGACACCAGTAGAAATAGCCGATAAGATAGAAGCGGAAAAAGAGAGCATCAGCGAAGTCATCCAATATTTATTGGAGGAAGGTGAATGGAAGATGCAGGATGGAATGATACATATTTCAAAATAAGTTACTACCTTTGCAAAGAGTAACTCAAAAATAACACACCATGCCGAACTTTTTTAAATCTTTCTTCTCCGGTAAGTCGGAAACTCCGGAAAGTGAAAAACAGAAAAACGATCAGAAAAATTTCGAGATTTTCAAATACGACGGTTTACGTGCGCAACGCATGGGACGTCCGGATTATGCAGTAAAATGTTTTATCGAAGCTCTTGCCATCAAGGAAGAGTTTGAAACAATGGGCTATCTTAGCCAACTCTACATCCAGATGGGGGAAACGGCAAAGGCCCGCGAGCTATTGGAAAAGATGGCTGCTATGGAACCTGACGTCACAAGCACTTTCCTGACACTGGCCAATGTATGCTTCATCCAGGAAGATTATCAGGCTATGGAAGAAGCTGCCAATAAAGCGATTGCCATCGAAGAAGGAAATGCCGTGGCTCATTATCTATTAGGGAAAGCCCGTAAGGGACAGGATGACGACCTGATGACTATTGCCCATCTCACCAAAGCAATCACTTTGAAAGATGATTTCATTGAAGCTCGCCTATTACGCGCGGAAGCATTGATGAACCTGAAACAGTATAAAGATATGATGGAAGATATAGATGCTGTGCTCGCCCAGAATCCGGAAGAAGAGACAGCCATGCTCCTGCGCGGAAAAGTGAAAGAAGCAGACGGCAAGGACGAAGAGGCAGAAGAAGATTACAAACTGGTGACGGAAATAAACCCGTTCAACGAACAGGCATACCTTTATTTAGGGCAACTTTATATCAACCAGAAAAAACTGACGGAAGCCATCGGCCTGTTTGATGAAGCCATCGAGCTGAATCCGAACTTTGCGGAAGCCTACAAAGAACGCGGACGTGCTAAATTACTGAATGGTGATAAGGACGGTTCGGTAGAGGACATGAAGAAATCTCTGGAATTGAATCCGAAAGAGGAAGCTGGTCTGAACGGAGAATTCAAGAACCTGGGACCAAAGCCTGAAGCACTTCCCGGCATCTTTTAAGTATCCTTTTCATCTATTTTAGGCAAGAAAACAAAAAAAGTATCGTTTTTTGTTTGCATCTAACAGAAAATTATTACTTTTGCCCCAGAATTAAAAACCAAAGCAAAAAAGATAGATTCTAATGAAATCATTTACTTATGCATATTACTTCTTTTTTTACTTTTACTTTAGCAACAAAGTAGAGCGGGAGTTTGTATGTATCAAGTGACAGTGATGCTTAAGGACTGAATAGAGAAATCAATCATATGAATCCCGCTCCAATATGGACGCGGGATTTTTTTATATAATATATTTAGAACAATGAAAAAGATAGCAATTCAAGGAACACTCGGCTCATATCATGATATCGCCGCACACAAGTACTTCGAGGGAGAAGAAATAGAGTTAATCTGTTGTGCCAACTTCGAAGATGTGTTTACTTCGATACGGAAAGACAGCCAGGTTATCGGAATGCTAGCCATCGAGAATACGATTGCGGGAAGTTTGTTGCACAACAATGAATTGTTGAGACAAAGCGGCACACAGATTATCGGTGAATACAAACTGCGCATCTCGCACAGTTTTGTCTGTCTCCCCGATGAGAACTGGGAAGATCTGACAGAAGTCAACTCCCACCCTATCGCCCTGATGCAGTGTCGCGAATTTCTGAATCAACATCCGCAGTTGAAAGTGGTGGAAGGTGAAGATACGGCCCGCAGCGCAGAAATCATCAAGAATGAAAATCTGAAAGGACACGCTGCCATCTGCTCCAAAGCAGCAGCTGAACGTTACGGTATGAAAGTCCTTCAGGAAGGTATTGAAACAAACAAGCACAACTTCACCCGTTTTCTGGTTGTTGCCGATCCCTGGCAAGTAGACGAACTCCGTCAACATCATGCCAATGCAACCAACAAGGCAAGTATCGTATTCACTCTTCCACATACGGAAGGCAGCCTGTCACAGGTTTTATCCATTCTATCGTTCTATAATATCAATCTGACAAAAATTCAATCGTTGCCTATCATCGGACGGGAATGGGAATACCAGTTTTACGTAGATGTAGCTTTCAACGATTATCTAAGATACAAGCAGTCTATTGCTGCAATCACTCCATTAACCAAAGAACTTAAATTATTAGGCGAATATGCAGAAGGAAAGTCAAACGTATAAAATCGCTCCTGCCGACAGATTGGCAAGTGTTAGCGAATACTACTTCTCAAAGAAGCTAAAAGAGGTAGCACAGATGAATGCAGAGGGAAAGGATGTTATCAGCCTCGGTATCGGAAACCCCGATATGCCTCCCTCAAGGGAAACCATCGAAACATTGTGCAACAATGCTCATGATCCCAACGGACACGGTTACCAACCGTATGTAGGTATCCCTGAACTGCGCAAAGGCTTCGCTGCCTGGTATCAACGCTGGTATGGAGTGGAACTGAATCCGAATACGGAGATACAGCCTTTAATCGGCTCTAAAGAAGGAATTCTCCATGTTACGCTGGCATTCGTCAATCCGGGTGAGCAGGTGCTAGTCCCGAATCCGGGATACCCTACCTATACTTCTTTGAGTAAAATACTCGGAGCGGAAGTTATCAACTACGACCTGAAAGAAGAAGATGGCTGGATGCCTGACTTCGAGGCACTGGAAAAAATGGATCTTAGTCGCGTAAAACTGATGTGGACCAACTATCCCAACATGCCGACGGGAGCCAATGCAACTCCGGAAATCTATGAACGTCTCGTTGACTTTGCCCGTCGCAAGAATATCGTAATTGTGAATGATAATCCATACAGCTTCATTCTGAACGAAAAACCTATCAGTATCCTAAGTGTACCGGGAGCCAAAGACTGTTGCATCGAGTTTAATTCTATGAGCAAGAGCCACAATATGCCGGGCTGGCGTATCGGCATGCTGGCGTCAAACGCGGAATTCGTGCAATGGATACTGAAAGTGAAAAGCAATATCGACAGCGGTATGTTCCGTGCTATGCAACTGGCTGCAGCAACTGCTCTTGAAGCCGAAGCGGACTGGTATGAAGGCAATAACGAGAACTACCGCAACCGTCGTCACCTCGCCGGTGAGATCATGAAAACATTGGGATGCACCTACGACGAAAAACAAGTAGGAATGTTCCTTTGGGGAAAGATTCCCGCTTCCTGCAAAGATGTAGAGGAACTGACAGAAAAGGTGCTGCATGAAGCAAGAGTGTTTATCACTCCGGGATTTATCTTCGGCAGCAACGGAGCAAGGTATATTCGTATCTCACTTTGTTGCAAGGACAATAAGCTGGCGGAAGCTCTGGAAAGAATTAAAAGAATCTAACCTCTCCCAAAGAGAGAACGACAGTAGAATGAGACAGAACAATTTCAATGAAAACAAGTTATTAAAAGAATAAAAACAAATAAGAATATGGAACTCGAATCAATTTTATTACCGGGCGTTGAAGCTAAAAGACCGATTGTCATTGCCGGCCCGTGTAGCGCAGAAACGGAAGAACAAGTAATGGATACAGCCAAACAACTGGCTGCTAAAGGACAAAAAATATATCGTGCCGGAATCTGGAAGCCGCGTACCAAACCGGGAGGTTTCGAAGGTATCGGTGTAGAAGGTCTTGCCTGGTTGAAAGAGGTGAAGAAAGAAACTGGAATGTATGTTTCTACGGAGGTAGCAACAGCCAAACACGTTTACGAATGTCTGAAAGCGGGAATCGATATTCTTTGGGTAGGTGCACGCACCACTGCCAATCCTTTCGCCGTACAGGAAATCGCTGACGCACTGAAAGGGGTTGATATCCCTGTATTGGTTAAGAACCCGGTGAACCCGGATCTCGAATTATGGATCGGAGCACTGGAACGTATCAACAACGCTGGTTTGAAGCGTCTGGGTGCTATCCACCGAGGTTTCAGCAGTTATGACAAAAAGATCTATCGGAATCTTCCCCAATGGCATATTCCTATCGAACTGCGCCGCCGCATCCCTAATCTTCCGATTTTCTGTGATCCGAGCCATATCGGTGGAAAACGTGAGTTGGTTGCACCGCTTTGCCAACAGGCTATGGACTTGAATTTCGACGGTCTGATTGTAGAAAGCCACTGCAACCCGGATTGCGCATGGAGCGATGCTTCTCAACAAGTTACTCCGGACGTACTCGACTATATCCTCAATCTGTTGGTAATCCGTACGGAAACACAGTCTACCGAAAGTCTGGCACAGCTCCGTAAACAGATTGACGAATGTGACGACAATATCATTCAGGAATTAGCAAAAAGAATGCGTGTGGCCCGTGAAATCGGTACTTACAAAAAGGAGCACGGAATCACAGTTCTTCAAGCCGGACGTTACAATGAGATTCTGGAAAAACGTGGCGCGCAGGGCGAACAATGCGGTATGGACAGCGAGTTTATGAAGAAGATTTTCGAGGCCATCCACGAAGAATCAGTTCGTCAACAGATGGAAATTATTAATAAGTAGTTAGAGTGAAGGTGTGTCATAATGAATAATAAAACGCAGATTAACGCAAATTATCGCAGAAATAATTTTATAAGTCGTTGATTAATATATCAATATAGTTGAAATAATCTGCGATAATTTGTGTTTTGACACACTCTCACTAAATAATAAACATTATGAGAATATTAATCCTTGGAGCTGGTAAAATGGGCTCCTTCTTTACTGATATTTTGAGCTTTCAACACGAGACGGCCGTGTTCGACGTCAACCCGCACCAGTTGCGTTTCGTCTATAACACGTATCGTTTCACTACATTGGAGGAGATTAAGGAATTTGAACCGGAACTGGTTATTAATGCTGTTACAGTGAAGTACACGTTGGATGCCTTTCGCAAAATACTGCCTGTATTACCGAAAGACTGTATCATTAGTGACATTGCCTCTGTAAAAACAGGATTGAAGAAGTTCTACGAAGAAAGTGGTTTCCGCTACGTTTCCAGTCACCCTATGTTTGGCCCGACTTTCGCAAGTCTTAGCAATCTAAGCAGCGAAAATGCCATCATCATCAGTGAAGGCGACCACCTGGGAAAAATATTCTTCAAAGACCTCTACCAGACATTACGGTTGAACATCTTCGAATATACATTTGATGAGCACGACGAAACAGTAGCCTACTCGCTTTCTATTCCGTTCGTATCGACGTTCGTATTTGCTGCCGTAATGAAACATCAGGAAGCCCCGGGAACTACGTTCAAAAAGCACATGGCAATCGCCAAAGGGCTGCTAAGCGAAGATGATTACCTGCTTCAGGAAATACTGTTCAACCCACGCACTCCGGGACAAGTGACTAATATCCGGACAGAGTTGAAAAACCTTCTCGAAATCATCGAAAACAAGGATGCGGAAGGTATGAAAAAGTATCTGACGAAGATCCGGGAAAAGATTAAATAATCAATACCGGTGCCAAGATTTAACGATCCCCTGCAAAAAAGTTCTTTGCAGGGGATTTTTTTATGTGTACCTTTGTATCCGCAAAAACGGATTCACAGGAGAAAGAATGATAGATCAAATTACCATAGACCGGATATTGGACGCGGCACAAATTATGGATGTCGTTTCGGATTTTGTCACCCTGCGCAAACGTGGTGTCAATTATGTCGGTTTATGTCCGTTCCACAGTGATAAAACCCCTTCTTTTTATGTCTCTCCCGCCAAAGGATTATGCAAATGTTTTGCTTGTGGAAAAGGTGGAAATGCCGTGCATTTCATTATGGAACACGAGCAGATGTCTTATCCGGAAGCATTGAAGTACCTTGCCAAGAAATATAATATTGAAATCAAGGAGCGGGAATTAAGCGATGAAGAGAAGTTTGTGCAAAGCGAACGCGAAAGTCTGTTTATCGTTAATAACTTTGCACGCGACTATTTCCAGAACATACTAAAAAATCATGTAGACGGGCGTAGCATCGGTATGGCCTATTTCCGCAACCGTGGCTTTCGCGACGACATCATTGAGAAATTCCAATTAGGTTACTGCACTGAAGCCCACGATGCATTCGCCAAAGAAGCAATCCAAAAAGGATATAAGAAAGAGTACTTGGTAAAAACAGGACTTTGCTACGAAACGGACGACCACCGGTTACGGGATCGTTTTTGGGGACGTGTTATTTTCCCTGTACATACGCTTTCCGGCAAAGTGGTGGCTTTTGGCGGACGTGTACTTGCCAGTGCAACGAAAGGGGTTAAAGTCAAATACGTCAATTCGCCCGAATCGGAAATTTACCACAAAAGTAACGAGTTATACGGTATATATTTTGCCAAACAGGCTATTGTAAAACAAGACCGTTGCTTTTTGGTTGAAGGCTACACGGACGTAATCTCCATGCATCAATCCGGCATAGAGAATGTGGTTGCTTCCTCGGGAACAGCCCTTACACCGGGACAAATCCGTATGATTCACCGGTTTACCAACAACATGACTGTGCTTTACGACGGCGACGCAGCAGGTATCAAGGCTTCTATCCGGGGAATTGACATGTTATTGGAGGAAGGTATGAATATCAAAGTCTGTCTTCTTCCCGATGGGGACGACCCGGACTCTTTTGCCCGCAAGCACAACTCAACGGAATTTCAGACTTTTATCTCGGAACATGAAACGGACTTTATCCGCTTCAAAACGAACTTGCTACTGGAGGATGCAGGAAAAGATCCCATCAAGCGTGCGGAACTGATTGGTAATCTGGTGCAAAGTATTTCTGTCATCCCTGAAGCAATTGTCAGAGACGTCTATATCAAAGAATGCGCACAGCTACTTCATGTAGAAGATAAGCTGCTAGTATCAGAAGTTGCCAAAAGGCGAGAAACTCAAGCAGAGAAGCGAGCTGAACAAACGGAACGGGAACGCTGGATGGCTGAAAGAACGGCTATGATGTCACAGGGCAGCACATCTCCTGAAGATGTTCCAATACCTAATGGAGATATTCCGTTACCTCCTGAAGTGGATGGCGGATATACAGATGTTCCTCCTGCTCTGCAGGAAGACAGTTATGCCTCCTTTATTCCACAGGAAGGAAAGGAAGGGCAGGAATTCTACAAATTCGAGCGACTGATATTACAGGCGGTAGTTCGTTATGGAGAGAAAATCATGTGTAACCTGACCGATGAAGAAGGAAACGAAATTCCGGTAACCGTCATAGAGTATGTGGTTAATGATTTGAAAGAGGACGAGTTAGCCTTCCATAATCCGCTGCACCGCCAAATGTTATCGGAAGCTGCTGCACACATGCACGATTCCAACTTCATTGCCGAACGTTATTTCCTGGCACATCCTGATCCGGTAATCAGTAAATTGAGTGTAGACTTGATTAATGTGCGTTATCAGCTTAGTAAGTATCACTCCAAGTCCCAAAAGATTGTGACGGATGAAGAGCGGCTCTATGAAATGGTTCCGATGTTAATGATTAACTTCAAGTATGCAATCGTAACAGAGGAATTGAAGCACATGCTTTATGCCCTCCAAGATCCTGCTCTTGCCCATGATAATGAGAAATGCGACTCACTTATGCAACGCTATAATGAGTTGAGAACCGTACAAAGCATCATGGCAAAGCGGTTGGGAGATCGCGTCGTTTTACGATAAACTTATTTGTTTAGTGAGCAGAAAATAGATTATACTCTTCCGTGTTGAATCAGATTCATAAACTCTTCACGAGTCTTTGCCTGATTGAAAGCTCCGGTAAAGTCAGAAGTAGTAGTAATAGAGTTTTGTTTTTCTACACCACGCATCTGCATACACATGTGTTTGGCTTCCACCACCACCATTACTCCCAGTGGATTCAGCGTTTCCTGAATGCACTCTTTGATTTGCAGTGTCATGCGTTCCTGCACTTGCAGACGATGAGAGAATATATCGACTACACGGGCAATCTTACTCAACCCTGTGATATAGCCATTAGGAATATAAGCCACGTGCGCCTTTCCGTAGAACGGCAACATGTGATGTTCACAAAGAGAGAAGAAATCGATATCTTTCACAATCACCATCTGGCTATATTCTTCCTGGAATTTAGCGGAGCGAAGCACTTCGTGAGGGTCCATGTGATACCCTTTCGTCAAGCTTAACATCGCCTTAGCCACCCGTTCCGGAGTTTTCAATAACCCTTCCCTTTCGGCATCTTCACCCAACAAAGTTATAATACTACGATAATGACTCTTTAACTCCTCCAGATTCGGAGAAACAATTTCTTCTTTTTCTAACATGATACAATTATAAAGGAATATTGATCTGGTCTCTTACAATAGAAACCTCTTTAAACACACCGGTAGCTTTCAACCGACGCATCATTGCGTCCGCTTCTTCAATGCTACGGAAATCACCTACACGACAAAGCCAACGAGGCGGATTGAACGAAGTATATACCGTCAATTCAGGAAAATACTCTTTCACACGCGATGCTACATGATAAGCATCATTCTTCGCCTGACGAGTATTGTTACCGGCATACGCCTGGATTCTGAATCCGGAAGTCTTTATTACTTTCTGTTCACCTGTTGCAGGACGTTCCATACCTATCAGAGCCTCGATGCGGGGATCTTGATGGATAGTCACCTTTCCTTGCCCCGGAATGTTACGTTCCAGACTCTTGATAATACTTTGCGCTTGCGCAAAAGTAGCTGTCAAAACAAACAATAGGGTAAGTAAAACTTTCATTATTAAACAGTTGATTGTTGATAAATGATAAATGACAGTTAGAGAATGACAGTCGGAAAATGATAGTTGAAAAGATAAACGATAGTCGATAGCAGGCTATAGTACATAGCAACTATCAACTATCATTTATCAACTATCATTTATCAACCATCATTTAATTGAAGGCATCAATGATACCTTTGAAATCAGATACTTTCAAAGCAGCACCACCAATCAAACCACCATCAACGTCCGGGTTAGCGAACAGTTCTTTAGCGTTAGAAGGTTTGCAACTACCACCGTAAAGGATAGAAGTATTGTCTGCGATTTCTTTACCATACTTGTTAGCTACGATAGAACGGATGAAAGCGTGGATTTCCTGAGCTTGCTCGGGAGAAGCTGTTTTACCTGTACCGATTGCCCAGATTGGCTCGTAAGCGATCACCATGGAAGCAACCTGCTCTGCTGTTACGTCTTTTAAGTCAGATTTGATCTGTAAACGGATCCAGTCCAGAGTGATTCCCATCTCTCTCTGCTCTAATGTCTCGCCACAGCAAAGGATTGGTGTAAGTCCTTTTTCGAAAGCTTTCTTTACTTTCTTATTTAATAAAACGTCATCCTCTTTGAAGTAATCACGTCTCTCAGAATGTCCTGATCCAACGTATTTTACACCTGCATCTACTAACATCTCTGCTGAGATTTCTCCGGTATATGCACCTTTCTCTTCGAAGTACATATTCTCTGCTCCAACTGCTACGTTGGTTCCTTTTACTGCTTCTACAACAGGAACGATGTCGATTGCTGGTACACAGTAAACAACTTCTACATCATCACTGACTACAAGTGGTTTTAACTCTTCTACTAATTTTACAGCCTGGCTTGGAGTCATGTTCATTTTCCAGTTTCCGGCTACGATTTTCTTTCTTGCCATTATATTTTTCCTTCTTTCATGTACTTATATTTTGCGGATTGCCTGAAAACTCTGCGAGTTTCCAGGCGCGCGTTGCGCTTTCAAATAAGTAAGCAATCATGTGCATGCAAGCATGCGCACAAGATTACTTACTTATTCTCAATCCGCTGTAATCACGTCTATTTATCGTTTGCAGCTGCATTTATGTCATGGCTGCTCTTACTTATCGTTTGCAGCTGCAACGCCTGGTAATTCTTTACCCTCTAAGAATTCAAGAGAAGCTCCACCACCTGTAGAGATGTGAGTCATCTTGTCACCGAAACCTAACTGGTTAACTGCTGCTGCGGAATCACCACCGCCGATGATTGTTGTAGCATCTGTGTCAGCTAAAGCTTTTGCTACAGCGATTGTTCCTGCTGCAAGTGTTGGGTTCTCAAATACGCCCATAGGTCCGTTCCAAACAACTGTTTTAGCTGTCTTAACAGCGTCAGCAAAAAGAGCCTGTGTCTTAGGTCCGATATCGCATCCCTCACGGTCAGCCGGCATTTTGTCAGCATCATATACTTCTACTTCTACAGGAGCGTCGATTGGGTTAGGGAAATCTTTGATCGTTACAGCGTCAACTGGTAATAATAATTTTTTACCAAGTTTCTCAGCTTTCTCCATCATTTCTTTACAGTAATCAATCTTGCTGTCATCTACTAAAGATAAACCGATCTCATATCCTTTTGCTTTTAAGAATGTGTAAGCCATACCACCACCGATAATAAGAGTATCACATTTCTCTAGTAAGTTAGAGATAACGTTTAATTTATCAGCAACTTTTGCGCCACCAAGGATTGCAACGAAAGGTCTTACCGGATTTTCAACTGCATTTCCTAAGAAATCGATTTCTTTCTGCATTAAGTAACCAACAACTGCTGTGTCAACTAACTGTGCAACACCAACGTTAGAGCAGTGTGCTCTGTGAGCTGTACCGAATGCATCATTTACGAATACATCACAGATAGAAGCAAGATCTTTGGAGAATGCTTCACCGTTCTTTGTCTCTTCCGGTCTGAAACGTGTATTCTCAAGAAGGATCACATCGCCGTCTTTCATAGCTTCTACAGCAGCTTTTGCGTTCGGTCCTACAACCTCCGGATCAGCTGCAAATTTTACTTCCTGTCCTAACAGCTCGGATAAACGTGCTGCAACCGGTGCAAGAGTTTTTGTCTTTT
>ENA-UERM01000597-UERM01000597.1-human-gut-metagenome-genome-assembly--contig:-NODE-597-length-27047-cov-530.545643_pt1 | contig 27047 bp, 23 predicted proteins | sample MGYA00242983_ERZ507983 | MGnify/ENA primary metagenome ERZ507983 (study PRJEB26167, sample SAMN06115432) | human gut metagenome | host: Homo sapiens | place: China:Shanxi | collected 2015-04-29...
ATATTTTCAAAGGTGGTTAAAAGAATGAAAGAAGAAAGAATACTCCGCGCTATAGTAGGAAAAGCTGGCGGAAATGCTGGGGCGAACTCACTAAATTATAAAGTTTCGATACCAAGTGCATGGGCGAACGCACTTGAGTTATCGGCGGAAAATCGCGAATTATTAATGACTTTTGACGGTAAAAAGATTACTATACAGCGCCCAAAAGAATAGGCAGGAAAACATCACAGTAATAGTCCCGGTTTATGCCGGGGCTATTTTTTTTTACAAATAATATAAAAAATTTAACAGTAATATATTGACATTGGTAACCAATAGATATATAATTAAATCAAGATAAGGGGCAGGCAAGAAGAAAAGCCCAAATATTGTAACTTATAGCTGTTTAATTGGGTAGCAACCAAAATAAATAAAAGAGGTAAACAAATGTTAAGTAAAAAATTTAAAAGCAATAAAATATACCAGGTATTAAAATGGGTTGAAAAAAACGGAAACATGAACAGCACCGAAACAGTATGGGAAAACGAAAAACAAGCAAAAGCTTATATTGATAAAGCCGCAAAAAAAGCAAATTTTGCAGGCGCTGAAATATGGGTAATCGAAACAAGCCAAGCGATAACAGCTGACGATTATAAAAATAACAAATATGAAATAGTAAACAGATATCCAAATTTTTAAGGAGGAAAGAACATGAACGAATATCATGATACTACATTAACGATTATAGAAAATAGAATAGCAGAACTTGAATGGGTGCTCGGCGACGATGGAGTGCTTTTTTATATCCAGCGTCCTGGATACGAAAAAGCACTCCATATAAAAAATGAAATAAAGGTGTTAAAGAGAATACGCAAAGCACACCTTGAAGATGTTCAATATTGGAAAGATAAAACAAAAGAAAATTATAGTAAATAGATATCCGAATTATTAATGAAAAGGAAGTAAAGACATGAAATACGAAATAAAAAAAGAATACTTTGTTGGTGCTACTTTAGTAGATACAAGTAAAGAATATATACCACAAACAGAATGGGAATTTATAAACTTAAATGAATTTGTTGAGGAAATCATTGAAGAAACAACAAGCGATTTAAAAGATTTAAGTTGGGCGGCAGACATAACCAATCAAATAGATAAAGCATGCTGGGCGATAACTATAACGGACCCAGTAGGAAAAGAAGTATTTTATAAAAGTAATTATATGTAAGATAAGGGCAAGGAGAAAGCCCAAAAGGAAAGGAAACAATAATGATGACTAAAAAAGAACTTATGCAGGCTATTGAAGAAAATGTAAAAGGTGAGCAATTCGCATTATATTGCGGTTATGATATTGACAATAAAATGACGAGTATGGGGGCAGGTTCATTTTTCAGCGATAACTGCCTGCTTGATTTAATCGGCGACGACAAGCTGGTATGGGGATTTGATACCAGCGACAAAGGTTTTATATATATAGGCATTACTTATAAAGTTATTAGCGGCGAAATTCAAAAAGCCGTTAATGATTTCATGAATGGCGACATTAACGGCCGTCAATTGGAAGATGTTGCAAAAAACACCACTATAGAAATAATAGACGTAAAAGAAATTTAAAGAGGTTCTACCACGGAGCCTCTTTTTTTATTTCAAGTTTACAAGGAGCACAGGGGGCGAAATACGGCTTTTTTATATCGTGTATATATAAAGTTACCATATAGCAATAAAAACGCCTTAGAACGGAATATAGGGCAAAATAAAAAGACCACCGACAAAAGCGGTGGCCTTACTTATTAGCTATTAATTTAAAAATCGGTGTAAATGCAAACGCCAAACAGTTGATCGTACACAAAAAATATATTTATGTGTTCGACTTTAAAGCGTGTGGTGGAGATGAGGAGAATCGAACTCCTGTCCGAAAGTATTGTTTCACAGCTTTCTCCGAGTGCAGTCTATATTTTAATTTTATAAAATCATCGCCTATAGACAGGCTACAATTTTACTATCTCGATAAAATTCCCTAAAAATCTCCGAGAATTGATTTTTAAGTATCCCACTGTTGGCCTCTTTTCTATTCACGTGGGAAAAGAATAGAAAGAGGTTAGCATTAAGCTGCTAAAGCGTATTCTTTGTTAGCTTTTATATTTAAATAAAAGTTTCACCTTACTAACGGGTTGATGACCTCCCGACTCGCTTACCATGCACCAACTACCCCCGTCGAAACCATTACATCCCCGAGAGTTAATATATTATATCATAAATAATGACTAAAAGCAATAAAATAAGGCGGACATAAATGTAAAATGAAATTTTATATCAAAATTTTAGAGAAATATATTTAAAATGAAAATTCTTTTGCTAATGAAAGATTTTTTCTAGATTGAAATTTGATGTACAAAAGAAATTATTAAAGCTAAAATGTTGATTTTGAAGTCTTTTGGGCTATAGATTTATTTTTAATAATTTTTATTATGTTAAATAAAATTGCTATTTATAAAATTTTCTTAAAAATATTTTGAAATAATATTGCATTTTTAATAGAGTAGTATTATAATAAGCTTGTAAGAAAAAACATAAGGAATAAATAATAAATTTAATTTAAATAGAGAGAGGAGTTATCAATATTGTTAGAACAGTTTAAAGGAAAATTAATAATTTCTTGTCAAGCTCTTCCTGATGAACCATTACATAGCCCGTTTATTATGGGACGAATGGCGTTAGCAGCAAAACAGGCTGGTGCAGTGAGTATACGAGCACAAGGTGTAGAAGATATAAAAGAAATTAAAAAAGTAACAGGTCTTCCTGTTATCGGTTTGATTAAACGAAACTATGATGATTCTGAAATTTATATCACAGCTACAAAAAAAGAAGTAGAAGAATTATTGGAAAGTGGTTGTGAAATAATCGCTTTAGATGCGACATTGCGTAAACGTCCAAATGATGAAAAATTAGAGGATTTAGTTAAATTGATAAAAGACAATGGTAAAATCGCTTTAGCTGATATCTCTAATGATGAAGAAGGGATTTTTGCTCAGAAAATAGGTTTTGATTGTGTATCTACAACATTATCTGGATATACAGATTATACACCTAAATTAAAAGGCCCTGATTTTGGGTTGGTAGCAAGAATGGTGGATAGACTTGATATCCCAGTTTTTGCAGAAGGTAGAATAAATACACCAGAAGATTTAAAAATAGCTTATGAATGTGGTGCTTTTGGTGCGATTGTCGGTTCAGCAATCACAAGACCACAGTTGATAGCTAAAAACTTTGTTAATGTTTTAAAAGATATTGATATAAAATAATTGGAGGAAATAAAATGTCAACTAGAGATTTAAAAGGATTATATTCTGCTTTATTAGTAGCTTTTGATGAAAATGGCAATATAAATGAAAAAGGTTTACGTCAGATTGTACGTCATAATATTGATGTATGCAAAATGGACGGTTTATATGTTGGTGGTAGCACAGGTGAAAACTTCATGCTTTCCACAGAAGAGAAAAAACGTATTTTTGAAATTGCTAAAGATGAAGCAAAAGATGATATCACTTTGATTGCTCAAGTTGGTTCTATCAATCTTAAAGAATCCGTAGAACTTGCTAAATTTGTTACAGATTTAGGTTATGATGCAATCAGTGCTGTAACTCCATTTTATTATAAATTCAGCTTTGATGAAATTAAATATTACTATGAAACAATCATCAAAGATGTAGATAACAGAATGATTATTTATTCTATTCCTTTCTTAACTGGTGTAGATATGAGCCTTGCTCAATTTGGTGAATTATTTGCTAATCCAAAAATCGTTGGTGTTAAATTCACAGCAGCAGATTTCTATTTATTAGAAAGAATGAGAAAAACTTATCCAGATGTTTTAATTTTTGCTGGTTTTGATGAAATGCTCTTACCTGCTACAGTATTGGGTGTAGATGGTGCTATTGGTTCTACTTATAACGTAAATGGTGTACGTGCTCGTCAGATTTTTGAATTGGCAAAACAAGAAAAAATTTCTGAAGCTCTTGAAATTCAACATGTTACAAATGATTTAATCACAGATATCTTAGACAATGGTTTATATGGCACTATAAAATTATTGCTTGAAGAAGCTGGTGTTGAAGCTGGTTGTTGCCGTGAACCAATGAAAAAATATTCTCCAGAAATGAGAGCTAGAGCTAAAGAAATTTATAAAAAATATTTTTGATTTTAATTGAGAATGGAGTAAATTTTAGCTCATAAAAAGGTGCATTAATCATTGGTTTAATGCACCTTTTTAAAAAAAGATTTAAAATAAAGAATTTTGAAAAAATAAATGATAATTTAGGAGGGAAAAAAGATGCAGGGATTTACATGGATAGATACTGCTGTGTTAGTAATATATTTACTTGGGGTTTTATTTGCTGGATTATGGTTTTCTAACAAAGAACATCAAGGCAAAGAATTTTTCAAAGGTGACGGAACTATTCCTTGGTGGGTAACTTGTGTATCTATTTTTGCTACTTTGTTAAGTCCTATTTCATTTTTATCATTACCAGGTAACTCTTATGGTGGTTCTTGGATTTTATGGTGGGCTCAAATTGGTATGTTGATTGCCATTCCATTAACTATTAAATATTTCTTACCAATATACAGCACTCTTCAAATTGATACAGCTTATCATTACTTAGAAAAAAGATTTGGTAGCAAAGGATTACGTATCTTAGGTGCGTTAATGTTCATTGTTTTCCAAACTGGTCGTATGTCTATCATCATGTACTTACCTTGCATTGCTTTAGCTGAACTTACTGGTATAAATGTAAATATTTTAATTATTGTAATGGGTATTATTGCAATTATCTATTCTTATAGCGGTGGCTTAAAAGCCGTTTTATGGACAGACTTTATTCAAGGTGTAGTTTTAATTGTAGGTATTGCGTTGACTTTAGTAGTTATGATTGCAAGCATTAATGGTGGATTTGGCACTGTTATGGATACTTTGACTACTGGTCATAAATTCTTATTAGAAAATGAAGTTTGGTTTAGCTCTGATATCTTATCTACAAGTGTATTCGTAATCTTAGTTGGTGGCGGTTTAACAACATTTTCTTCTTATGTATCCAGCCAAGATATCGTACAGCGTTTTACAACTACAACAGATATTAAACAATTAAATAAAATGACTTTAGGTAATGGGGTATTATCCATTTTTGCAGCAACTGTATTCTATTTAGTTGGCACAAGTTTATATGTATTCTACACTCAAAACCCAGACCTTTTGATGACTACTCGTCAAGATTTAGTATTTGCAACTTATATCACTTATGAATTACCAGCAGGTATCACTGGTATCTTACTTGCAGCAATTTTTGCAGCATCTCAGTCCACTTTATCTACAGGTATTAACTCCGTAGCTACAAGCTGGGTATTAGATATTCAATCTGTAATCAATCCTGAAATGTCTAGTGAACGTCAAACAAAAATAGCTCAATACATTTCTTTAGGTATTGGTATTTTAGCTATCATCGTAGCTATATTCTTAGCTAGTGGAGATATTAAATCTGCTTATGAATGGTTCAATAGCTTTATTGGTTTAGCACTTGGCGCTTTAGTAGGTATGTTCGTACTTGGTGCATTTAGCAAACATGCAAATGCTAAAGGTGCTGTTGCAGCATTCATCGTATCTAGTATCATTGTAATTTATCTCAAATATTTTGTACCATCTGTTTCTTACTGGACATATACAATTATTACAATTATTAGCTCTTTAGTAGTTGGTAATATTGTAAGCTATTTAACAGATAAAAGCTTTGTGGCTCCAAAAGGAACTACTGTATATACAAGTAAAGCTCCATCTAGTAAATAATTGATGTAAATAAATGTTGAAATTGTGTTTTCATTAATGCAATTTCAACATTTAATGTTTAGATAATTTTTTATGATTTTAAATATAGTTTGGAGGCATTTTAATGATTTTTGGCAATATTAATCAAGAAAAAACATATGAGTTTTTGCCTGAAAATGTGAAAGCTTGTTTTAAATATGTAAAAGAACATGATTTATTAAATTATGAAAAAGGAACACATAAAATTGATGGGGATAATCTTTATGTGAATGTTGCTGAATATACTACAGTAAAACGTGAAGAACGTTTTTGGGAAGCACATAAAGCATATTTAGATATTCATATTTTAGTCAAAGGCGAAGAAACTATAGATATTAACTTCATTGAAAATATGAAACTTGGTGAATATAAAGAAGCAGACGATTTTCTACCTATGGAAGGTGATATGCAAGCTAGTGTAACTTTAAAACCAGGTGATTTCTTGATTTGTTATCCAGAAGATGCACATCGCACAGGTGTTATAGCAACTAAAGTAAGTGATTTGAAAAAAGGCATTTTTAAAGTAAAAATTTAATTTTTATAATATATGAGGTGGATTAATATGAAAAAATTATTAGCTAGCTTGATTGTTTCTGCTACAGTAGCAGCTACTTTACCATTAACTTCAGCATTTGCAGCTCCAGAAACAGTTGGACAACCACAGATTTTATGGCAGTCTGTAGGAACTTTATCACCAGCACAAGGTCAGACTGAGAATATCGGTGTAGCTGGCATGTTATCTGGAAATTATAACGGCTATATCATTGCAGGTGGTGGAGCTAATTTCCCTAATGGTGGCCCTGCTGTAGGTGGTCCGAAAAAAACATATTCTGATGTATATGTTTTTAAAGCTAGTAAAGAAGGTTTAACAGAAGTTGACCATCAACAAATGCCTTTTGAAATTGCTTATGGTATGTCTGTAACTACTAAAGATGGTGTTTACTATATCGGTGGTAGTACAGATGCAGTAGGTGCAAAAACTATAACTCGTTTGACTACTGATGCAAAAGGTAAATTGAAAATTGAAAAAGTTGGAGAATTACCTTTTAAAATACAAAATGGTGTAGCTGGCTATGCAAATGGAGCACTTTATATTGGTCTTGGCAATCAAAATGGTAAAGCAAGTGCAGATTTTTATAAATTTGATTTAAAATCAAAAGAATTAACAAAATTAGCAAGCTTCACAGGTGCTTTACGTGAACAGTCGGTATCTCAAATTTTGAATAATAAATTATATGTATTTGGTGGTGGTACAAATACTGCGTTAACAGATGGATATGTATATGATATTCAAAAAGATGCATGGGATAAAGTTGCTAGCGTAGAAGTTGATAATAAAGCTATCTCTGTATATGGTGGAAATTCCATAAAATTAAATGAAGATGAAATGCTTGTAATTGGTGGCTTTAATAAAGAAGTTTACGGTTGGGCTGTAAGTAATTTAGGAAGCTTAAAAGATCAAGAATTAGCAGATTTTAAAGCTAAATATTTTGGTGCAGATGTAGCAGAATTTAAATGGAATAATCAAATTTTAGTATACAATGCTAAAACAAATACATGGCGCTCCATTGGACAAATTCCATTTAATGCACCATGTGGTGAAGGTCTTGTTTATGCAGGAGATAGTATTATATCTATCAATGGCGAAGTAAAACCAGGTGTTCGCAGCAATAGAATTTATCAAGGTTTTATTGTAAAATAAGATTAAGATAAATTTATTGCAAAGAAGGGCGAGATTATGGAGAAACAAAAGTATATTTGCATAGACATCGGTGGTACAGCTATAAAATATGGTTTAGCTGATGAACTGGGGAATTTTATAGAAAAAAGTTCAATGCCCACAGAAGCTAAATTATATGGAGGTCCAGGTATTGTAGAAAAAGTAAAAACAATTATTAGTGGCTATATTACGAACTATCAAGTTGCTGGAGTTGCCATATCTACAGCTGGCATGGTAGACCCTAAAGAAGGGTGTATCTTCTATGCTTTACCAGATGCAATACCTGATTATACAGGAGTACAGTTAAAGAAAATTGTTGAAACTGAGTTTAATTTAAATTGTGCGGTAGAAAATGATGTTAATTGTGCAGCTTTAGGCGAAATGTGGTTAGGAGCAGGAAAAGGTTGTTCTTCACTATTTTGCATAACTGTAGGAACAAGCGCAGGCGGTTGTGCTGTATATAATCATCAAGTAATACATGGTGTTTGTAATAGTGCTGGAGAAATTGCTTATATGAGAATTCCTAAGGGAACAATGCATGAAGTAGTTTCAACAACTCGATTAGTAAAAGATGTAGCAAAAGCAAAACAATTAGATGAAAAAGAATTAAATGGTAAAATCATTTTTGATTGGGCAAAAAATGGTGATGAAGATGCTAAATTTGCTATTAATACATTGATGGAAAATTTAGCAGATGGCATTACTAATATAACATCTGTTTTAAATCCTGAAATGATTATTTTAGGTGGTGGCATAATGGCACAAAGTGAATATTTGAGACCATTGATAGATAATGCCTTAAAACAAAGATTAGTAGAAGATGTATATACCCATACAAAAGTGGATTTTGCCAAATTGGAAAATGATGCTGGAATGTTAGGTGCATTATACAATTTATTACATCAAACAATGTGATTTGGAGAGAATATTATGAAGATCTTACATCAATTAGATAGACCAAATTTCAAAGCATCAAAATCTGATAAAATCTTAATAAGATATATAAAAGAACATGCAGAAGAATTTTGTACAACACCTATAGCTTCTTTGGCAATAAATTGTGGAGTTAGTGAAGCAACTATTACACGTTTTGTGAGAAAAATGGGCTTTGCAAGTCTTCAATTATTTAAACTTACATTGACTGAAGAAATGGTTAATAATAAACAACGAACTATAATCAGCAAAGATATTACTTGTGATGAAAGTATTATCATAACAGCAAATAAGTTATTAGCCAATAATATAGCAACTTTAGAACAAACAGTAAGTGGTTTAGATGAAGATATTTTATTGAAAAGTGTAAATATGCTAAAAAAAGCTGAACGTATATTTTTTATAGGCTTAGGAAATTCAGGATTTGTAGCTGATGACTCAGCTTATAAATTTATGCGCATTGGTTTTAATGCAAGAGGCATAGATAATAGTCATCTTATAATGCTTCATATGGCACTTTTACATGAAAATGATGTTGTAGTTGTTATTTCTCATTCAGGTGAATCTTTTGAAATTATAAAAGCTGTTGAGCTTGCTAAAAGAAATGGTACAAAATTAATCGTAATAACATCAAATAGAGATACTATTTTAAAAGAATATGCTGATGCTTGTATTTTTTATGAAACAAGAGAATCTATATTAGAAACTGGCTCAATTACCACAAAATTAACGCAAATTTTTATCATTGATTTATTATATACTCAGGTTGTTAAAGATACTATGGACTTGGCTTCTGCATTCAAACAAAGAACAACAGAAGCAATCAATATTTTAAGATTAGATAATAAAAAATAAAAATTTTAAATTAAAGGAAAATAAGGAAGGTATATATAATGCGTATAATAGTTACAGATTCTTATGAAGAAATGAGCAAAGTAGCAGCAAGAATAGTAGCAGGTCAGTTATATTTAAAACCAAATAGCGTACTTGGTCTTGCAACAGGTTCTACACCAGAAGGTATGTATGCAAACTTAGTAAAAGTTCATCAAAGTGTAGGTCTAGATTTTTCAGAAGTAATTAGCTTTAACTTAGATGAATATATTGGATTAGACAAAGAAAATGAACAAAGCTATTACTATTTTATGCACAAACATTTATTTGACCATGTAAATATCAAACCAGAAAATATTCATATACCAAATGGAAATCCTGAAAACTTAGAAGAAGAATGCAAAAAATATGATAAGTTAATCGAAGCAAAAGGCGGTATAGACCTTCAAGTTTTAGGTATAGGGCAAAATGCTCATATTGGCTTTAATGAACCAGATATCAAATTTGAAGCAACTACTCATAAAGTAAAATTAGATGAAGAAACAATCAAAGCAAATTCAAGATTTTTTGAAAATGAAGAAGATGTACCTAAATATGCAATCAGTATGGGTATTAAAACTATCATGCTCGCTAAAAAAATCATTTTACTTGCTAGTGGTAAAAATAAAGCAGAAGCAATTTACAAAGCAGTATATGGTAGCGTAAGACCAGATGCACCAGCTTCTATTTTACAATTACATCAAGATGTGGTTGTAATCGTAGATAAAGATGCAGCTTCTTTATTGCCAGAAAAAGATAAAAAGGTTTTTGTAAAATAAAATAAAAATCAAGAGCAACCTTCAAGAATTTATAAGTTTTTATATTATTGAAGGTTGTTTTTTTATTATGCAATTATAAATAAAATATATGAACAATTATTTTAAGTATAGATATTTACTATTTTATAAAAAAGTGTATAATAATAATTAAATAAATTAATTATTAATTTTTTAACTAGTAATAAAAACAATTAAATATAAAAATCAAGTTGAAATAATGGTGTTTTAGCTAGTATTTTAAGGCGATTTAATATTATATTTTATATTGCAATAAAAAACCGAGGAGGTTATTTTGAGTGAACATTCACGAATATCAGGCTAAACAAATTTTTAGAGAATTTGGTGTTGCAGTGCCAAATGGTGTACCTGCTTTTTCCGTTGATGAAGCTGTTGCAGGTGCAAAAGAAAAATTAGAAGGTCCAGTATATGTTGTAAAAGCACAGATTCACGCTGGTGGTCGCGGTAAAGCTGGCGGTGTAAAACTCGCTAAGTCTTTAGACGAAGTGCAAACTTATGCAAATGAAATTTTGGGCAAAGTTTTAGTAACAAAACAGACAGGCCCAGCTGGTAAAAAAGTAAATCGTCTTTTAATTGAAGAAGGCTGTAAATTTAAAAAAGAATTATATTTAAGTTTCACAGTTGATCGTGTATCTTCTAGAGTTGTTATGATTGGTTCTGAAGAAGGCGGTATGGAAATTGAAGAAGTAGCAGCTAAAACTCCAGAAAAAATTTTCAAAGAATATATTGATCCATTATTAGGGCTTACTTCTTACCAAGCAACTCGCATGGCATTTAAAATGAACTTCACTCCAGCATCTGTACGTAGTGCAGCAGCTTTAATGCAAAATCTTTATAATTTATTCATTGCCAAAGATTGTTCTTTAGCAGAAATCAATCCACTTGTAATCACTGAAGATGATAAAGTAATGGCTCTTGATGCTAAATTGAATTTTGATGATAGTGCATTATTCCGTCATCCAGAAATTCAAGCATTGCGCGATGAAACAGAAGAAGATCATAAAGAACGTGAAGCTGCAGAGCTTGGTCTTAACTATGTAAACTTAGGTGGCGACGTTGCTTGTATGGTAAATGGTGCAGGTCTTGCAATGGCTACTGTTGATATTATTAAATATTACGGTGGAGAACCTGCAAACTTCTTGGATATTGGTGGTCAAAGTTCTCCAGAAGATAATGCTAAAGCATTTAAAATCATGCTTGAAGGTGGTCAAGCAAAAGGTATTTTTGTTAATATTTTCGGTGGTATTAACAGATGTGATAAAGTTGCAGAAGGTATAGTAAAAGCAAGTCAATTAATTGACCTCAATGTTCCAATCGTTGTACGTCTTGAAGGTACTAATGTTGAAGAAGGTCGCGAAATTTTGAAAAATGCAAATGTACCAGGTCTTATCATGGCAGAATCCATGGAACAAGGTGCACAGAAAATCGTAGAATTAGTAAAAAATGCCTGATGCGGGAGGGAATAGTTCGTGGGAATTTTTATTAATAAAGACACAAAAGTAATTGTACAAGGGGCAACTGGTAAAGTTGCTATGTTCCATACAGCACATATGCTTGAATATGGTACAAATATCGTAGGTGGTGTAACACCAGGAAAAGGCGGTCAAGTTGTAGGCGGTGTGCCAATTTTCAATACAGTAGAAGAAGCTGTTGAAAAAACAGGTGCAAATGCTTCTGTAGTATTCGTACCTGCAAGATTTGCAGCAGATAGTATTTTAGAAGCTATTGATGCTAATCTTGATATAGTAGTATGTGTAACAGAACATATTCCTGTTTTAGATATGGTAAAAGTTCGTCGTGCTTTAGAAGGCAAGAAAACTCGTCTTATCGGTCCAAACTGCCCTGGTATTATGACAACTGATGAATGTAATATTGGTATTATTCCAGGAAAAATTCATCGTAAAGGTCATATTGGTATCGTATCTCGCTCTGGTACATTGACTTATGAAGCAATGGATCAGATGACAAAAGCAGGTCTTGGTCAGACAACTATCGTAGGTATTGGTGGAGACCCTGTAAAAGGAACAGATTTCATTGATGTATTAAAAGCATTTAATGAAGATCCTGAAACAAAAGCTGTTATGATGATTGGTGAAATTGGTGGTAATGCTGAAGAAGATGCTGCTGCATGGATTAAAGCAAATATGAAAAAACCAGTAGCTGCATTCATTAGCGGTCAGCAGGCGCCTCCAGGTAAACGTATGGGTCATGCTGGTGCTATTATTGCAGGTGGCAAAGGTTCTGCAGCAGATAAAATCAAAGCTTTGAACGAAGTAGGTATTGAAGTTGCTAAAACTGTAGCTCATATGGGTGATACTATGGTTGAAACACTTAAAAAAGCTGGTATCTACGAAGAATGTAAAACTTGCTAATTAAAGTGAGTTATAAAAAATGCGAACTTAAATTTAAGTTCGCATTTTTTTATATTATTTAGTTTAATGATGATTTTAGTTAATAAAAAAGCCCTCAGTTAATCTGAGGGCTTTAATTTTAAAATAATTTATTCTTTAGCACTTGCGATAGCTTTTTTTACACTTTCAGCAGAAGCATAGAGTAAATCAAGTTCTTCTTTTGGAAGATGTGGAGCGAAGGAACGAACGATACCATCAGCACAAATCATACGAGGGATACTGAGAGCTACATCACTTAAGCCATATTCTCCTTCTAATACAGCAGACATAGGTAAAATAGTATGTTCATTGTACATAAAGGATTTTGTAAAACGAGCAGCTACCATAGCGATACCAGTGTTTGTATAACCTTTTAAGTTAATGATATCATATGCTCTATTTACAAGTGCTTGTTCAATAGCTTTTTTATCAAGTTTGTCATTAAAATGGAAGTATTCATCAACATGTTCAAGACCAAGACCTGCAACGTTTACTGTGCTCCATGCAGTGAAAGCAGAGTTACCATGTTCACCAAGAACATAACCATGAATATTTTTAGGGTCTATATGATAACGGTCAGCAATGATTCTGCGTAAGCGGAAAGTTTCAAGCATTGTACCAGTACCAATGATTTTTTCACGTGGATAATCAAATTGTGTAGAAACATGGTATGTAGCTACATCAAGAGGATTTGTAATCATGAGGATAAGAGCATCTTTAGTGTATTTAGTGATTTCGGACATAACACTGCTCATGATTTTGCAGTTTGTTTTAGATAAGATAAGACGGTCAGCTTTTTCACCAGGTTTAATACTAGGACCAGCAGTAATGATGATTAAGTCAGCATCTTTACAATCAGAGTAATCACCATGGTAAGTTCTGATATTTAAGCTATGAATACAAGATGTGGCATCATTAGCATCAAGAGCTTCACCTTTACATTTATTTTCATTTAAGTCGATAAGTGCAATTTCAGAAGCAAGTTGGAAATCTAAAAGTTTTGTAAGAACAGCAGAACCTACATTACTAGCTCCAACAATGACAACTTTACCTTTAAACATTATAATATACCCCCTAAGTTTTATACTAATTATTATGACCACATAATAACACTTGAAATATTGATTGTCAATTATCTTATCCATAACTTTTATGAATATCAATATAAGTTATGTTTATTATAATAAAAGGAAAATATATTAAGATAAATTTAATAAATATAACTATATATAAAAGGAATTATATTAAAATTTAGAAATAATATTTATTTTGAGCTAATCGTATTTAAAGTAGCTTTTTCTTGCCAAATTAATATATGTATTATATATTATAAAGTATTAAAACTAGATAATTAACTTATAATTTGGTAAGAGAAGGGAAGTAGGATAAATGTTTGGAATGTCCATGGATATTGGGATTGACCTTGGAACAGCGAATGTCCTTATTTATATAAAAGGTAAAGGTATTGTTATGCGTGAGCCTTCCGTTGTGGCTATAGATAATGATACTAATCGTATTTTAGCTATTGGTGAAGACGCTCGTCGTATGATTGGACGTACTCCTGGAAATATTGTAGCTATAAGACCACTTAGAGATGGTGTTATTGCTAATTATGAAATTACTGAACAAATGATTAGATATTTTATAGGTAAAGTATCTGGACGTCGTTTTATGTTTAGACCTCGTGTCATGATATGTGTACCTTCTCGTATAACTACAGTAGAAAAAAGAGCTGTTCAAGAAGCTGCAATGCAAGCTGGAGCAAGTCATGCTGAACTCATTGAAGAACCAATGGCAGCTGCTATGGGGGCAGGTCTTGATGTAGCTGAACCAAATGGTTGCATGGTAGTAGATATCGGTGGAGGAACAACTGATGTCGCTGTAATCAGCTTAGGTGGCGTAGTAGTAAGCGATTCACTTCGCATGGCTGGTGATAAATTTGATGATTGCATTATCACTTATATAAAAAATAAACATAATGTAATGATCGGTGAACGCACAGCTGAAACTATTAAAATTGAAGTAGGACAAGCTTTTGCAGGAGCTCGTGATGAAAAAATTGAAATTCGTGGTCGCGATTTGATTACAGGACTTCCAAAAACAATTGAAGTAAAATCTGATGAAGTAAGTGAAGCTTTGGCTGAACCAGTATCTTCCATTGTACAATGTGTAAAACGTGTATTAGAAGATACTCCACCAGAATTATCTTCTGATATTATGGATAGAGGTATTATTATGACTGGTGGCGGTGCTATGCTTTATGGATTAGATAGCTTAATTCAAAAAGAAACTGGCATTACTACTTATTTAGCAGATGATCCATTGACTTGCGTAGCTATTGGTACTGGTAAAGCTCTTGAATATATGGATAAAATTACTAGAATTAGTAAAAAATCAAATGGACATGAACGCAAAATAGAAGAATAAAAAAAGGCTGCTTTAGCAGTCTTTTTTTCTTAGTAAAATAAATTTAATTGATAAAATATATGAGATACAAAAGGAATAAAAAGATGAATTTAAAAAATATATTTATATTTATGATGGTGGGAATATGTTTGTTCCAATTACCTGTCGCAAATGCAAAGAATAATTCAGCCAAGAATATACAAACTAAAATAACTACAGAAAAAATAGAAAAATCTATGATAAATTCTATTCGTTTTAGTAAAGCATCAGATAAAGTTAGAGTTGTTTTTGATATAAATGCTGATACAAAGTATGATGTAAAACAACAACCAAATGGCGATATAATGGTAGATTTTTCTGAACCTATAAATAAACAATATTTAAGTGGTATCAATGTAAATGATGATACAGTTCCGTTTTTAGAAGTATATAGTGATGATAAAACAAGTTGTGTTGTTATAAAAGTAGCAGATAATAGCGCGTTTGATATGGGAGAATTAAATAATCCTCGAAGATTGTATATAGATGTGCAAAAAGATTATGAGTATAGCATTACTAAAGAATTAGAGCCAGGATTGACACAGATTTCTTATTACAGCAAAAAATCAGGTGTAAAACAACATGCTCAGTTAGTAGAAGTTAGTCCTAAATATTTTAAATTTGTACCTGTTTTAGGTGGCGGAGATAAGATGGCAAAAAATACAGTTTCTGCTATGTCTGATTATGTAAATGCAGTAGTAGCTGAAAATGCTTCTTATTTTGGTTCTGGTAAGGAATTATATGGTGTAACTAAAATTGCAGGAGATTTAGTTTCTTCTATGTATTTGACACGCACTGGATTTGGTGTATTAGCAGATGGAACACCTTATATTGGTGATGTAAGTTATAGTGGTATTGTGCAAAGTAAAAATGGAGATGTATACGTTTCTGGTTTAAACGGCACAAGAACAAGTGATAGTGTAATGTTATATAATCAATATTATGGAAAATCCACAGGTACAGATAATAGTGGTATTGAATATGTAGTAAAAGATAATAAAATTGTAAAAATAAACAGTGGCAATAGCCTTTTAAGATCTGGTGAAATTGTTGTATCCGCAACAGGTAATGGGAAAAATATATTATCAGGTTTAAATGTAGGCGATGATTTAATAGTAAATCAGATTTTAAATACTCCATGGGATAGCGCTACAGATATTTTAGGTGTAGGGCCTCGTTTAGTAAAAAATGGTCAAGTTGATATAACTTCATCTATAGAACAGATTGGTCCAGATGTTACAGGGGCTAGAGCACCTAGAACAGCAGTAGGTATCTTAAAAAATGGAAATGTATTATTTGCAGTTTTAGATGGTAGACAAGCTCATAGTAAAGGTATGATGCTTGATGAGTTTGCTAGATTTTTAATCGGCATGGAAGTTGTTGATGCTGTTAATTTTGATGGTGGCGGTTCGTCTGAATTAGTTATCGGTGGGAAAATAGTAAATTCTCCATCAGATGGAATGGAAAGACCAGTAGCAACAGCACTTACAGCTGTACGCCGTTAGCTTGTTAAGAATACAAGGATATGGTATTATCAAATTAGAATAATTTTATTTTAAAACGAATTTAATGGGAAAAATAAAAGATTTATCAAAGGAAGTGATTGAGATGAAAAGAAAATATTTAATCTTATCGACTATTATAGCTTTAATATTGTTGACTACAGTAGGATTAGCTATGGGAAATAAACAAGTGGAACAAAAAGCAGTAATTGCAGGGACAGTAAGTTCAACAGTGGCAGAAGGTACTACTGTGAAAATGGGAGATTCTCTAGTGGAAATATCTACACTTACAGGTACTTCAGCAGCTGCTAGAGCAACTGTTAATGGTGTAGTAAAACAAGTTTTAGTAAAAGTTGGTGATAATATAACACCAAATCAGGTAGTAGTATATGTTGAACAGCTAGAATAATAAGAGAAAGAGAATTGGTGTAGTATTAATGATAAAATATTTAGTAACGATATGTTTAATGTTGTTATTGTATACAAATTCTGCATTAGCTATGCCTCCAATAATGACAACGTCAGAATTAAAACCAGGGATGCAAGGTTATGCAGAAACTGTAGTTCAAGGAGCACAGCAGGTTAGTTTCAATGTAGAAATAATAGGTGTAGTCAATAATGGAAAAGGCTCATCAAAACAGATATTAGCGCGTGCATATGGACCGATTATTGAGGAAACAAACGGCGTTATTCATGGTATGAGCGGTAGTCCTGTATACGTTGATGGTAAATTAATTGGTGCAGTTGCTAGAGCTGTCGGTCAAGATGTATTACCATATAAATTTTATATAACACCTATTGAAGAAATGTTAAAGATTTGGACTTTGCCAGACCCTTTAGCTGTGATAAATAAATCTAATATAGAAAAAGTAAAAATACCTTCACTAGAAGAATATGAAAAAAATCAAGATAATTACGATGAAAATATTGATAAAGAAGTAGAAAAATATAAATCGAAACATCTAGCGACACCAGAAGGGCAAGAAGCTGTAAAAGGTAAGGCACAAAAACGCTTAGAAGAAATATTAAGTGGTCTTAATATAGAAACGCAAGAAGATAAAACAGATGTTGATGCTGACATTGTGCAAACAGATAAAATCATAAAAGATTTAGAAGATAATTCTAAAACAGATGTTAATGCTGATAAATTAGAAGAACATATATCTTTGACTGATTTTATTTTGAAAAGCTTAGAAAAACAAAATAAAGCTCAAGCAAGTAGTTTTAATAATACTTCGATGATGCCGATTTATGTTTCAGGTTTTAATGATAATGCCTTAAATTTCTTAGCTAATAATTTAAAATATAAGAATATGACACCGTATAATACAGGGGAATTTATCAGCGCTCCTATGGGAAATAAAGATAGTGATATTAAGCAAAATGCAACGTTGAAAGCTGGCGATCCTGTAGGCGTAGTTATGGCTTATGGTGATTTTTCTGCTGGGGGAACAGGTACAGTAACAGCTGTTGAAGGCAATAAAATATTGGGATTTGGTCATGCAATGACTTACAAGGGAAATGTAAATTATTTTATGACTGAAGCTGATATTATAGGCTCAGCAGGTGGTATCTTAAATGGCGTGAAGGTAAGTTCTTTTGGGAAGATCATCGGTAGAGTTAATCAAGACCGTTTCAGTGGTGTAGGTGGAATTTTAAATGAATATCCATCTTCTATTCCTGTAAGGGTTAAAGTAAAAGATAGAAATTTAGGCAAAGAAGAAACCTTTGTATCCAAAATTGCATATGATGAAGATATTTTGCCAACTTTAGCATCAAGTATTGTATATGCTTCCATGGATAGAACGGCAGATAGAGCAAGTTATGGTACATCAAAAATAAAATTTACTATAATGACAGATGAAGTTCCAGAAGGAAAATTTGAGCGAGAAAATATGTTTTATGATCCTAAAGATGTCGGTCAATTTACTGTGGGAGAATTGACACAAGCATTGTATTTCTTATGCACAAATATGGATAAACCTTCTAATATCTTAGATGTAAAAGTAGATGTAGATTTTACTTCTAGTAGAAAAACAGCTTCTATTGTCAGTGCTATTCCAGATAAAGAAGAAGCTAAACCAGGTGAATTAGTTAATTTTAATGTGACATTAAAACCATATCGTCGAGAAAATGTGACAGTAACTATACCATACACCATTCCTAAAACTCAAAAAGAAGGTCAAATGTTTTTAGAAGTAAAAGGTGGTGGCTTTGTACAATTAGGACAAGTTTTACAAAGTGGATTAGTTGTAACACCGCAAGATATAGCTCAATTATCTACAGTTGACCGTTTGAATGAAATAAAAAATTTGAATAAAAATAATGAAATAGTTATTTCCCCAACAATTGATGTAGAAAGCGAAAAAGATCAAGATAAAGCGATAAAAGAAGCTATAAAATTATCTGAAGAAATTGGTAAAATGAGTAAAAAAGAACGAGAAGAGTTCAATAAAAATCGTGAAAGTAAAATATCTACAGATTATGTAATCGATAATTTTATCCAAACGAGTATAAATATTAAAAAATGATTAAAAGCTTAAAAAAAAGTAAATAACTATTTACTATTTTTAAATTCATTGCTAAAATCGAATAGTGAGAAAATATCCGTGAGTCTTTCTCACGGATATTTTTTTCGATAAAGTTAATAGCTATAAAGTTGAGGATTTATAAAATGATAATAAGATTTTTTGAAAAAATAGGGAGATTTGTTATTGGTCATTTAGAAACTTTAGGGCAATTTACTATTTTAATAGGCAATACGATTGCACAATTAAGATATCCTCCGAGAATGCGACATGTTTTTCAGCAAATGTCACATTTAGGTGTAGATACATTGCCGATCATAACACTTACGATGTTATTTACAGGTATGGTAATAACATTGCAGACTGCTACAGAATTTATTCGTTTAGGGGCACAATCTACAGTAGGTGGTATAGTAACTATTGCTGTAGGGCGTGAACTTGGGCCAGTTTTAGCAGGTGTTGTAACAGCCGGTAGAGTTGGCGCAGCTATAACAGCTGAAATCAGTACAATGAAGGTAACTGAACAAATTGATGCTTTAAAAGTTATGGCTACTAATCCAATTGGTTATTTAGTAGTACCTCGACTGATAGCTTGTATGTTTATGTTGCCTATTTTAGTAGTTTTTGGCGATGTCATTGGCTCTATTGGTGGTTGGATGGTAGCAGAATATTATGATATTAATATTTATATGTATTTACATTCAATAGACACTTTTGTAGATGTTCATGATATAACAGGTGGTTTATTAAAATCCATTGTATTTGGTGCAATTATCGCTATTGTAGGTTGTTATTATGGTTTAAATGCTCAAAATGGTGCAGAAGGTGTAGGTAAAGCAACGACTCGTTCTGTCGTAATTTCAATTATTGTTATATTCTTTAGTAATTGTTTATTATCTATGTTGCTTTATCGTTGAGGTGGTATAATGATAAAAGTAGTCAACATATATAAATCTTTTAAGGATAGATTGATTTTAAACAATATTAATTTTGAAGTTAATAAAGGTGAAACCTTAGTTATAATTGGCGGTAGCGGTTCAGGTAAATCGACTTTATTGAAATTATTAATAGGGCTGTTACGACCTGAGCAAGGACAAATTTTCATTGATGGCAAAGAAATATCAAAATTAAAAGAAGAAGAACTAGATAAAGTACGTTTAAATATGGGAATGGTTTTCCAATATTCTGCGTTATTTGATTCAATGAGTGTAGGCGATAATGTAGGCTTTGGTTTACAAGAGCATAGCAAATTATCTGCCAAGGAAATCAAAGAAATTGTAGAAGAAAAATTAAATTTAGTAGGTTTATCTGGTTTTGCAAATTACATGCCGAATGAATTATCTGGTGGTATGAAAAAACGTGTTAGTTTAGCTAGGGCAATTGCTTTTGAACCGAAAATTTTATTGTATGACGAGCCAAGTTCGGGTTTAGACCCTGTAACTTCTGCTAAGATTGATGAGCTTATTGTACAGATGCAAAAATTATTAGGTGTTACTTCTATAGTGGTAACACATGATATGAAAAGTGCTTTTTATATTGCAGATAGAATTGCTATGTTGTATCAAGGTGAGATGATAGCAATTGGCACTCCAGATGAAATAAGAAATTCCACAGATAGTAGAGTTTTAGAATTTATAAATGTTAGCCAAATTAGAAAGAGGTGAAAAAATGTCCAATGAAGCAAAAGTAGGGATTTTTACGACAATCGGCTTAGCCTTATTAATTGGTATTATAGTTTATTTAAGTGGCTTTAGTTTTGGCAAAGAAAAAGACTATACTTTTGATATCACTTTTAATCAAGTTACAGGATTAAAGATAGGTGCTGGTGTTAGTTATGCCGGTATTGATGCTGGGCGAGTATCAGCGATTGAAGCTTATAAAGATAAGGCAAGAGTTACTGTTGTCATAAAAGGTAATATGCAGATTGCAAAAGACTCATTATTTACCATTAGTAGTGATGGTTTAATGGGTGAAAAATTTATCAGCATCATGCCACCACAACATCCATCTGGTGAGTATCTAGTAGGTGGAGAAGAAGTACATGGTGTTGATGAAAAGGGATTAGATTATTTATTGGTTCAAGCTAGTGTGACTTTAGATGATGTAAGAGGTTTGATAAAAAGTATGAATGACATTTTAGGTAATCAAGATGTACAGAAATCTTTAATTCAAACAGCAGTAAATCTTAAAGATTTAACTGGAAATATGAATCAATTAATGCAAGTGATGTCCACATTAGCAGTTAATAATCAGCAAGACATTGATAATATGATTAAAAATTTATCTGCAATGACAGCTAGTATGGCTAAGGCGGCAGATGAGATTGAAATCATGATAAATGATTTTGCTGGTGATGGCGAAACTGCTAATAATATGAAAATTGCTATTGCTAATTTATCAGCAACTAGTGAAAGTGTAAAAAAAATGGCAACTAATATGGAAACTGTAGTTGCAGACCCACAGACAGCACAAAGCTTGAAAAACATAATTAGCAACGCAGATAATATATCACAGCGTGCAGATAATATGATGAGTAAAGTGTCTTCTATTGAAGTTAAGCCAGGTGTAGAAGCATTGTACAGTGGTGGGCAATCTGAATGGATGGTAAATGCTGATGTAAAAGTTTATACAGATCCAAATTCTTTTTTGCTAATAGGTGCCGATGATATTGGCGGTGATGATAGTGGTACTAATCTACAGATAGGAACAGGTAATGGCATTTTTACAGGTAGAGGTGGATTAGTTGATGATAAAGTCGGCGTAGGTGTTGACTTAAAAGCAGGAGAAAAAGGAAAAATTTCTGTAGATGCATATGATCCTAATGATTTAAGAGTTAAATTAAAAGGTCAATATGAAGTGGCGCAAGACACATATTTAATAGGTCAGATAAAAGATATTAATGATTCAGATGAAAGAGCCGCTTATGTAGGCTTAAGACATGAATTTTAATTTGGGAGGATTTAAAAATGAATAAAAAGTCTTTAAATAAAACAATAACGGCTGTGTTATTAAGTGGCTCATTATTTTTAGGTGGTAGTAATTTAGCTTTTGCACAAGATACTGTAGATTTAACTTTAGATAATACAGTAGAATTAGCATTAGAAAATAATAGAACTATAAAACAGTCTGTATATGATACAGATTCAGCTCGTTGGGCATTGAGTGAAGCAAAAGGTAAAAAAGGTTTTTCTATCAATTGGCAAACAGTAGCAGCTGCTGCTAGTGGTGAAACATATGATTTACAAAATAGAGATTCTACTTATCAAAACGTGGTAGAAGCTTCTATTCCATTATATACAGGCGGACAATTAGAAAATAATATTAAAAGTAAAGAAATCGGTGTAGATATCAGCGATTTGACTTTGGAAAATACAAAACAACAGATTAAATATGATACAACAAAAGGTTATTATAATATTTTACAGTGTCGTAATTTAGTAGGTGTAAATCAGGAAACTGTAGATCAATTGCAAGCACATTTAGATACAGTTAATGCTAAATATGCTGCAGGTACAGTAGCTAAATCTGATGTATTGCGCTCTCAAGTAGAATTAGCAGATGCTAAACAAAATCTTGTAAATGCAGAAAATAATTATGATTTATCTATTTCTTCTTTGAATAATTTAATTGGTTTACCTATAGATACTAAAATTAATATTCAAGATGAATTAAAATATACAAAATATGATTTAAGCTTAGCTGAATGTATGGATTTAGCGATGACAAATCGTCCAGATGGTGTTGCAGCAGCCAAATCTATTGAACAAGCTAAAGCCAGTGTAAAAGCAGCTCAAGCTGGTAATCTACCACAACTTTCTGCTTATGCAAGTTATACTATTGATGGCGATGATGCTTTTAATAATGATGCAGCAGAAAAATCAGAAGTTGGTGTTAAAGCTAGTTGGAACCTTTTTGATAACAATGTAACTAAAGCACAGGTAAGACAAGCAGAAGCAGCTTTAGCTAAAGCTCAAGAAAATGCTCAATATGTAAATGAAGGCATTCAATTAGAAGTACATCAGGCATATTTGAATTTACTTTCTGCTGAAAAAAATATTCAAACAACAAGTGTAGCAGTAAATCAAGCAAGTGAAGATTATACTATTGCACAAGTTCGTTATACTGCAGGTGTAGGTACTAATATCGATGTTATGGATGCAGCAGTTGCTTTGACTACAGCAAAAACAAATTATGTACAAGCTCTTTATGATTACAATGTAAGTAAAGCTCAGTTAGATAAAGCAATGGGTCTTCCTGTTGATTTAGATGTTCAAGCAGTAGCAGCAAAAACATATTAAGATATTTTCTCTATAATAAATTCATGCTATACTAAAAACAGAATAAACTATTTAAACGGGAACTAAAATAGTTCCCGTTTCTTAGTATAGAGATTATTTAACTATTTAATATAGAGGTGAGTTAGATGCAAAAAAAGTCTAAAATTATTGTAGGAGCTAGTGTATTTATAATATTTTGTATAAGTTTAATGACTTTTTTATGGATAAACTCTCAATCTTTCAAACAAGAAACGGCTAATTTAATATCTAAACAAGTAGAAAATATCTTAGGTACGAAAATAAATATAAATTCGTTATATATTGTATCTACAAATTCAGCAGCTATAGATGATGTAGAAATTTATGATAAAGAAAATGAATTAATAGCAAAAGCGGATAAGGTAGTATTTACTATAGATTTTTGGCAGATTTTGAGACAATCTCCATTGGCAGGATTAAGTGAAGTAGATGTCATCAATCCTGAGGTTAATATTATTCAGCGCAGTGATGGTTCATGGAACGTAGAAGATTTAATAGATAAAGATTCAGATACACCTGTTGATTTCAAAGGAATTGTAAAAGTCGAAAATGGACAATCTAAATTGCGCTTTGAAGGAAAGCAATTATCCATAGATAAAATTAATTTAGAAGCAGATTGCGCAGATTTAACAGCTATAAATCTTGATGGTAGTTTAAATCATGAAGATGCTTTAGTAGAATTTGATGGTGTTGTAGGTGAAGTAATCAAAACTAACTTAGAAATAAAAGCGCAAGATTTAGATATTTTGAAATACTTGCCATTTATACCAGAAGAGTATTTAGCTAATGTTAATATAAAACAAGGTTTTATAAATAAGGCAAATATAACAATTAGTGGTAATTTAGAAAATCAATATACTTTAGATGGTTCTGTTAGTTTTGTAGATGGTGCATGTGAAGTCTTAGGTCAAAATGTAGAAGATATACGAGGTATTATTTTATTAAATAATAAAAATATACAATTATTTGTAAGTGGAAGTGCTCAAGGACAAAAAGTAGCTGTTCATGGAAATATTGAAGACTATATGACTGAACCGCGTTTGCGTTTAATTGCAGAAAGTAAAAGTTTTAGACCTGAATTATTTATTGAAGGTATACCATTTAATGGCGAAGTTTCGTTTGTAAGTGCTATTTATGGTACTTTAGATGATATACGTATTGGTGCTCAAGTTAATTCTAAATTAGGATATATATATGATTATCCTATAGAAGATATAAATATCCAGGCTAGATATAGAGATAATAAAGTATTCATTGATGATTTTAGAGCAGATTTTGCTAATGGTTGGATTTGGGCATCTGGTCAATGTGATTTAGCTGATTTATCATATAAAGGTTCATTTAGAGCATCTAATATAGATATATCTGTTTTTAATAATTATTTACCACAAGTAATTACAGGCAATGCTATTATTCGTGGCGATTTTAAAGGTCAAGGTGTAGAATTTGAAAACTTAGATCTCAGTGGTCGACTAGAGGTAAATAATGGAAGTTATGATAATATACCAGTAGAAAAACTAGAAGCCTCTTTTTATAAAGAAAAAGATTTACTTCAAATTGATGCTTTAACGGCTAGTTTTGCTAATGGAGGAAAATTGGCAGCTAAAGGTGGTCTGCAAAATGATAATATAAATGCAGATTTTTATGCTTCAAATGTAGATATGTCTTTAGTTAAAAATTATTTACCAGATATGGATATTTCTGGAGATGCTAATTTTAGTGGTAGATTGTCTGGTCATTTAGATAATCCTGTATTGCGAATTGATTTAATGGCAAAAGATGGCTCGATATTAAATCAACCATTTGATTCATTATTAGTAAATGCGGTGGGTAATTTAGATGGTATGCGTGTAGATAGATGTCAGTTTATCAATGATGGTGAAATTACGCATGAAGCCACTGGATTATTAGGTTTTAAAGGCAAACAATTTATTGATATGGTAGTGCAAACAAAACAAGCACGCGTAGAAAATTTGATGCAAGTTGTTATGCCAGAATTTAAAATAACAGGAAATGTAGATAATAGTATACATCTAACAGGTAATTTACAAGATATAAAAGCTACAGGTAATGTACATTTTTATGAAGGTAGTTTATATGGTATATTAATTACGCAAGTAGATGGGACATATGAATATAATGATGGTGATATAGTCTTAAAAGATTTTGTAATAACATCACCATTTATTAAAGCCACTTTGTCTGGTAGTTTAGATAAAAATAAAGAAATGAATTTTAAATTTAAAGCAGATGAAATCTTAATTGATAAATTACAAGTAGATTTACCATATCCTGTATCAGGAAAAGCAAGCTTTGATGGTGTTTTAACTGGTAAAGTGGGTGCTTTAAATTTTGATGGTATTTTGCAGGCAGACGATATTGTCTTAAATGGTGAAAATATAGATGATATTTATGGTCATTTAAAATTAGCTAATAGAATTTTAAGTTTAGAGCAATTTAAATTTAAACAAAATAATGGTGAATTTGATTTCAATGGAGCAGTAAATTTAAATACTAAACAAGTTGAAGGAAAAGCGATTATTGTTCAAGCTGATATCAATGCAGCAATGTCCATGGCTAATTTAAAAAATAATTTATTAAATGGTCGTTTTGATGGTATAGCACAATTAAATGGTACTTATGAAAATCCACATGTTGATTTGAATGGTACGATGATAGATGGCACGTTAAAAGATTATCCATTACAAAATATTCAAATTGATGCTGAATTGGATAATAAAGTCGTGAAAATAGATAAATTCTATGCTGAACAAGGTGCAGGTAAAGTGGCAGCTCAAGGCAGTATAGACTTAAAAAATGGTCCTATAGATGCACGAATATCAGCTAGTAATATGGATGTAAATCTATTAACTCATTTATGTGATATGAATATAAATATAAATGGTGTTATGAATGGTGATATTCAAGTTGGCGGTACAATTGATGAGCCGACAGCAGATATTTCTATTTATATGCAAGGTGATGGCACTCAGTTTGATAATGCTTATGCATTAGCAAATTTAAAAAATGGTGTAATCTATATAAATCAAATGGCTGCGAATAAAGGTCAATGTACAATAAAAGCAGAAGGTAGTATACCGATAGCAGCTTTAGAAATGGATAAAAGAAATGAGCAAAATATAAATCAACAGATGAACTTAAAGGTTTATTTGGAAAATACAGATTTGAATATATTGCCATCTTTAACACCATTTGTTGAATGGTCTATGGGTAATGTTCAAGGTGATTTAAATATTACAGGAACAGTACAAAAACCTAATTTTAAAGGAAATATATCTACAGTAGATAGTGCTATTAAATTTAAATATATAGATAGTCCATTAGAAAATATAAATGTAGATATAGATTTTGACCAAGATTTAATGACCGTTAAGCGTTTCACAGGTAAAATGGGAGAAGGAGATTATAATTTAGTAGGAACGGCACATCTCACAAGTCAAGGTATTACAGGTTATAGCTTTAATCTTGATTTAAATAATTTAGATATTGTGTCAGATTATTATACAGGTCATTTAGTGGGCAATTTACAATTAATTGAAGAAGAATTTCATGGTAGAAGATTGCCCAAATTGATAACTAATCTTGACTTTAATAATATCGAAGTTTCTATGCCACCGCTTCCAGAAACAACGGATACACCGCTTCCTGAAATGTTATTAGATATAAATGTTACCTTAGGTGATAATGTACAT